>Ga0268277_1000302_pt1 | contig 40853 bp, 36 predicted proteins | sample saktaG_5_FD_190132 | JGI IMG/M metagenome (GOLD analysis project Ga0268277, IMG submission 190132) | Saline water microbial communities from Sakinaw Lake, British Columbia, Canada - sak_2010_1_5_50m | ecosystem: Environmental > Aquatic > Non-marine Saline and Alkaline > Saline ... | reverse complement strand
CAGGTCTTGTTCATTCCCGAAAACTGACGCCCGTGGGTTCCGCGCCGCGCCTGTTACAACTCCATAACAAAAGGTTCAGATGAATCCGGGTGATGCTGTTCTTTCACTGTTGTTTCGTCGAACGGGACTGGTCTCCGACGAGCAGATTGCGACGGCGCTGGCCGCCGACCGTTCCGACGGCTCGGGGATCGTGGATGTTCTGGTGAAAAGCGGCGCGGTCCGTGAAGACGCTTTTCTGCAGAAACTCGCGCCCCTGCTTGGCCTCTCCTACACCGAGATGGCGGAGACGGAACCTGATGCCGAGGCCTTGAAGCTCCTGCCGGCGCGCGCAGTCTACCAATACGCCGTGATGCCGCTGAAGCTCGACGGCGGCGTTCTTTCCGTGGCCGTCTCCGATCCCTTCAACGCCGTCTTATCCGACGGCTTGCGCCTCGCAGCCGGACGCCCGGTTCGGCTGACGCTCGCGCCGCGTGAAGACATCCGCAAGGCGAACCGCAAGTACTATGGCGTCGGCGCGGAAGCCGTCGAAAAGATGATCGAGGACGGGCGCTACGAGGTGGACGCGGGGACCGATTCAATTTCCAAGATCGACGTCAGCGAGATGGGGCAGGATGCCTCGATCGTCCGTTTCGTCAACCAGATCATCGCCGAGGCCGACCGCCAGGGCGCCACCGACATCCATGTCGAACCTATGGAAGAGGAACTGCGCATCCGCTATCGGATTGACGGCATTCTCCACCGCGTCGATGTGCCGCAGCAGCTCAACCGCTTGAAATCGGCGGTCATTTCGCGGCTCAAGGTGATGGCCAACATGGACATCGCCGAGAAGCGGATGCCCATGGACGGCCGGATCGGCATCCGCATGAATGGGGAGGATATCGATATCCGCGTGTCGACCATGCCGACGGTCTACGGCGAGAGCGTCAGCCTCCGCCTGTTGCAGAAGAGCGGCAGTTTCGTCAAGCTCGGGGAGCTCGGACTGAACCCGCACGACCGGCGCGCGGTCGAGAAAATGATCCGCCGGGCGAATGGTATTTTTCTGGTCACCGGTCCGACCGGTTCGGGCAAGACCACCTCGCTGTATTCGTTTCTCCACGAGATCAACACGGTGGACGTGCGCATCCTCACCGCCGAAGACCCGATCGAATACGAGATGACGGGGATCAACCAGGTGCATGTGCGACAGGACATCGGCCTGACCTTTGCCCGGATTCTTCGCTCGTTTCTGCGTCAGGACCCCGACATCATCATGGTGGGTGAAATCCGTGACGGTGAAACGGCCGAGATCGCCATCAACGCCTCGCTCACCGGCCATCTGGTCTTCAGCACACTGCACACCAATGACGCCGCCAGCTCCTTTGCCCGGCTGACCGACATGGGGGCCGAACCCTTCCTGATTGCCTCGGCCGTGGCGGCGGTGATGGCCCAGCGGCTGGTCCGGCGCGTCTGCCCGGCCTGCAACCGCCTGGATCCGTTTGACCGCGCGCTGTGGGACCTTGCCGGCGAACCGCCGTCCGACCGGGTGCCGCACGCGGTCGGCTGTGAGGCGTGCGCCCTGACCGGCTACCGCGGGCGACGGGGCATTTTCGAACTGCTGCAGGTCACCGAGCCGATCGAATCGCTGATCATCAACCGCCGTCCCTCGGGTGAGATCAAACAGCGGGCGATCGAGCAGGGGATGCTGACGTTGCGCCAGGATGGGTGGGACAAGGTGTTTCAGGGGGTTACGACGGTCGAAGAGATCTTCCGCGTCACCGAGGAAAATGACTGATGCCGACGTTTGCCTACAAAGCGCTATCCAAGACCGGCCAGCGCACCGAAGGCGCGGTTGACGCCGCTGATCGGCTGGGCGCCCTGACGGTGATTGAGCGGATGGGGTTGGTCCCCGTGTCCGTCATCGAGGGTCGCGCGGCGCCGGCAAGCCGCGGCGCGGGCGGGAGACGGTTCCGCCTCAGCACGCCGGATCGGATGGGCGCGCGTCAGATCCTGTTGTTTTCGGAAGAGTTGGGCGATTTGCTGGCGGCGGGCATGCCGCTGGGTTCGGCGTTGAACTGTCTGGCGTCGCATGGCAAGGATTCGGCGGGCGGACGGATCGCCGCCGATCTGCGTGACCGCATCATCCGCGGCGAGGCGTTTTCGGACGCGTTGGCCGCGCATGCCGCCAGCTTTCCCCCGCTCTACAGCAACATGATCCGCGCGGGCGAGGCCAGCGGCGCGCTCGCCGAGGTGCTGCAACGGCTGGTCGAGCATTACGAGCGCACCCTCTCAATGCGCGAGAAGATCATTGCCGCGCTCGTCTATCCGGTGATCGTCCTGATCTTCGGATTCATCACCGTGATCTTTGCCATGGTCAAGATCGTCCCTCAATTCTCAAAGATGTTCAAGCAGATGGGACAGACGCTTCCCCCGTCAACCCGCCTGTTGATGGGCATGAGTCATTTTATCATCCGGTATGGTCTGTTTACCGGGATCGGGGTGGCGCTGGTGGTCGTCCTGTTTTTGCGTTACCTCAAGACCACAAGCGGCCGTCTGTGGTGGGACGGCATCAAATTGCGCACGCCGCTGATTCGGGGCGTGGTCGCCAGCGGCGTCTTTGCCAATTTTGCCTATACGTTGAAGACCCTGCTCGCCAATGGGGTCCATGTCCTGCAGGCGCTGCGCATTACCGAACAGACGGTCGGTAACGCGGTGATCGCCCGCGAACTGGCCCATGCCCGCGAGCGGGTGACAGACGGCACCACGATCTCCGGTCCGCTGGCGGCGAGCAAGGTCTTCCCCGAAGTGATGACCGACATGCTCTCGGTTGGCGAGCAGACCGGTGACATGCCTGCAGCGCTGCAGCACATCGGTCGGCGCTTCGAGACGGAACTCGACCGGAACATCAAGGTCTTCACAACCGCGCTCGAACCGATCCTGATCGTCCTCGTCGCGGGCGTCGTCGGCTTCGTCGCGGTGAGTATCCTGGAGGCGGTGTTCCAAGCCACCGGCTCCCTGGGGATCAAGTAGGAAGAAAAGCGGAAAATGGAAAGCTGAAAGCTGAAAGCTGAAAGCTGAAAACGGAAAGCTGAAAATGGAAAGCTGAAAGGGAGGGATGATATGAGCGATAGAGACACCACAGCCCGCCGTGCGGGTTTCACCTTGATCGAAATGTTGTTGGTCGTGACGATCATTGGGATTCTGGCGACCATGGCCGTCCTTCGGATCGGGGGGCAGGGAGATGTGGCCCGCCGCGAGACCACCCGCGGTACGATCGCGACCATCAGTCAGGCCATTCAAATGTATGGGTTAAGTCATAGCGGGTTGCCCGATTCGCTCGACGAACTGACCGTATCGCCCAATGACGACGTCGAGGCGCCGCTGGACAAGAATGCCCTGTTCGATGGCTGGGGCCGGCCGATCCAATACAAAAAGCTCAGCAAGGTCAAGTACGAGCTCCGCTCCGGCGGTCTCGACAAGCAGATCGGAACCGAGGATGACTTGACGAATTGACCATTTCGGAAGGATCGATAATATCGACATGATCGAATCGGAACCATGACCCATCCCTCCCATCCGCGCGGGTTCACCCTCATCGAGATGCTGCTGGTGGTGGCCATCATCGGCATCCTGGTGACGATGCTGGCGCCGCGCATGCAGATGATGGGCGGGCCGCGCGTTACCGCCGCCGCGCGCGTCTTGACGCAACTCACCCGGTATGCGCGGACGATGGCCCTGCTGAATCAGACGGAGACGGTCATCCGTGTTTCGGCTGACGGCGTGATCCGCGTCGATGCCGTCGGCGCGCCGTCGATTCCGGCGTTCGCCGATGCCGCGCTCCCTGCGGGGGCCGATGTGACGGAGGCGGGACGGGGTGCGTACGACCCGGGCGACGCGCATCTGGAGGGCGACGAAGACGCGTCCGCCGCGGGAGCGCTTCCCGATCTCAGCGAGTCCATATCCGTTGAGCGGCGGCTTGAAAATGTGACGGTTACGTTTTGGGGCTATACCGATACGATGACGGAATTGCGGAACCAAACCGGTGAAAGCCGCGTGGCTGAAACGGGTAGCGAAGTCCGGTTTCGCAGCAACGGGACCTGCCGGCCGCACCGCTACACGCTGATCGACGCGACCGGCGTCGAGGCGGTGGTGACGGTCGACATTCTGGGCTTGGCGCGGGTTGAGACGGGGGAGGTCTTGCGATGAGGCGAGGGCGAGCGTCCAGTGCGCGCGTCGGCATGACGCTGATCGAGGTACTCCTGGCCGCCGCCATCCTCGGCCTCGGACTCAGCGCGCTGATGGCGCAAATGAGCGGCGGATTCCGGTTGCTGGCCGCGTCCCGGGATTTTGAAGACGCCCAATGGGTCCTTTCCATCGGCGAACTGAAGTATCCGCTGCGCCCGCAGGACGATATTGAAGAAGACCTCGCGGTTGCGCCCGACACCCTCGACACCGAACTTTCAGACGCGTTGCGCGATCGTGGCTTCACGTATGAGCGGATGGTGGATGAACGGGAAGAGCCGCCACTGAATGTCGCCGACGACGGTCTCTACGTGGTCCGCACCCAGGTATCGTGGCTGGGGCACACCGAATCGTTTGTGCGATATGTGTGGGCCAAACCGGAATGAGGCACACAGGATGGCAATGAAGCGCACGCGTGACAGACTGGGCATGAGGAGGTGGCGTTGCCCCTTCCGCCGAACCGTGAATCCTGCGGCGGTCGCGGCGTTCACGCTGCTTGAAATGATTCTCGCCGTGTCCCTGCTGGCCGTGGTGACGCTCGTTTCGTTCTATTGTTTCAACGCGGCGGTTCGCAGTTGGATCGCCGGCACGGGTTACATCAATGGCATCACACACGCCGACTATATTCTCGAACAGGTGGCGATGGGCTTGCGTTCGGCCTATTATCCCGACACCGGCAGGGTGGAGGGCCTGTACGGCATGCGGCTCGAAGACGGCGGCAACGACACGGCGGCGCGCGACGTCCTCAGTTGGGTCAAGCTGGGCTCGGCCCTGGTTGGCGCCGATGCCGCGTACGCCGACATCCCGCACCGGGTTGAGATCGCGATTCGTGACGACACGTCCGCCGATGCAGCAGCGGCTGACGGCGGGTTCGCCGTTCGCGCCTGGCGGGTCGATTTGCAAACGGACGATTTTGATCCGGACCAGGTTCCCTTTGTCGTCCTGTCGCCACACGTGCGCGGCATGAACTTCCGCATGCTCGATCCCGACCAGGAGGAGGACGACCTCACCCACGAATTGAATTGGATCGAGTCGTGGGACACCGACGCCCAGACCAACCGGCTGCCCCGCGCCATCGAAGTCACGCTCTATCTGAACGGCGCCGATCCGGACGCCGAACCCGTTCCGGTGCGACGGGTCATCTCCATCCCGATGGCGGAGCTGTCGTGGAACCCGCGGCGGCAGGAATCGACACGGGGAGGCGGGCGGTTCCGCTCCCCGCGGAGGGGAAGACCCTGATATGGCGCGATCCACTCCAACCCTCCCGGCTGCGGTTCGGGAAGCACACCGCATGCGCGTTCGGATCCCGCGGCGCCGCCGGGGCTCGGCCCTGCTGATCGCCCTGTGGACCATCGCACTGCTGGCGCTGCTGGTGATGACGTTCACGTTCGACATCTTTCTCGAAACGAAACTCACGGTTTACTCCCGCTGCCGGCGCAAAGCGGAAGATCTCGCCTTTTCGGGGATCTCCGTTGCGGAGATGCTGCTGGATCGGCAGCGCGCGGTGACGGGGAATGAGACGGAAGACGTGACCACGGCGGATAAATGGTATGCCGCCTCCCTCCTGCTCAGCCGCGGCAGTTCCGCGACGGTTACCGTGCCGCTCGGGGAGGGAGCCATTCACCTGACAATCTCTCCCGAGCCGGGCAAACGCAACGTCAACAAGCTCACGGATGAAGATTGGGAGGGTGTCCTGAAGGTGGGGAACATCCCCCAGGAGTACTGGCCTGGGCTGATAGATTCCTTTAATGATTGGATTGATCCCGACAGCCTGCCCCGCGCCGATGGGGCGGAAACCACCGATTACTACGGCACCTTGACCAAGCCCTACAAGGCTCGCAACGGTTCGGTTGACACGGTTCGTGAACTTCTGCTTGTAAAAGGCTTCGGTGAAGCGTTACTATCAGGGGGTGTTCTAAACCCGGATTCGCCCGCAGATCAACAAATCTCGGTTTCCGGGATACAGGACATGTTGACCACATACGGAGACGGACTGGTGAACGTCAACGCGGCCGACAGGCGCGTTCTGATGACGTTGCCGGGTGTCGACGAACTCGTGGCAAACGCGATCATCGAGGAACGGACGGTCGGAATTGCCGAGTCCAACGACAGTTCTTTCAAGGATGTCGGAGATCTGATGATTCGGGTGCCGGGGTTGGACGCGGCCATCCAGTCGCGTGTGACCACCCGGTCGGCGTATTTCCGGGTCACATCGGGCGGCGTGTTCGGTCCGGTCGCGCGGAGTATCCGGGCGATCATTCATTTTGACGGATCGCGGTTGAGCGTGCTGCAATGGCGTGAAGATCCCTAGCAAAAGGGTTTAAAAAAAGGTTTTGGTTGGAACATGGCGAAGCGTGAAACCACAGTGTTGACGGTCGAACGGGGTGCGTGCCGCGTCCTGCGACTGGTCAGGAGCGGCGCGCCCGGCGGCTGGTCTGCGGCGTTGCGGAGGCGCTATGCCGCGCCGCAGGTTCCGCCCGAGGCGGCGGAGCGGAAGGAGGGAGCCGGCGAGGCGACGCGCGCGGATCCGGTCCGCATCGCCTTTGATCAGGCCGTCGCGGCGGCGTCCGGCAGGGCGGTGCTGGGGCTTCCCGCCTCGCGGTTGCTGGTGAAGATTCTCCGGATGCCGGCTGCCGTTCGCGAAGATCTCGACGACGCCATCGCGCTGCAGATGGCAAAAGTCGCGCCGTTCACGGGAAGTGACATGACCGTCTCGGGTGAGGTGGTCGCCGAGACCGGGGAGGAACTGACCGTATTTGCGGCGGTGCTGCCGCATGCCGCGGTCGAGCATTTGGATGGCTGGTTGCGGGATTCCCATCTGCGCGTCGAGCGGGTGGACGCGTTGCTGCTCGGGTGGTGGCGCGCGGCAGGCGCCGCCATCGGCGCGAACGACGCCACCCCGCAGCGCCGGGTCTTCCTCGCCTGCGCGGCGGACGAGTGGGACCTGCTGGTGGCCGACGGCACACGTCCGATCCTCGTCCGCGGTCTCGGCGCGGTGGCCGATCCGCAGGCGTTGATCCTTGAACTGACCCTGTCGCTGTTGAATGCCGAGGTCGAGTCGGGTCCGTTGTCACTGAGCGAGGTGGTCCTCTGCACGCCGGATCCCGTCGACGCGTCCCTGGCGGATGCGGTGCGGCTGGCGTTGGCCGTGCCGATCCGTCACAGCCCCCCGATGCAAGCCGATGCCGACCTCCTTGGGCTGGCGTTGCGCGACATCGGGGAGCCGTCCGCGCGCCTCAACCTGCTCCCCGATCTCTGGCGCGCGCGCAATGCGGCGGGTGACGCCGGCAAGCGGTTCCTGCGCTGGGCCGTCGCCCTTGCCGCGCTCTGGCTGGTCGTGGCCGGCGCGTTGTTCGGAGGCCCCATCTGGATGCGGCAGCGCGTCGCCGCGGTCGAGCGGGAACAGGCGCTGAACGGAGCGGACTTTCAGGCGGTTCAGAACATTCGTGCGCGCGCCGAACTGATCGAGTCTTACACCGACCGTTCTGATTCGGTGTTGGAGGTGATGCGTGTGGCGGCCGAGGTGATGCCGGATGGCGTCGAACTCAGAACGGTGGTTTACAAACGCACGGAGAGCGTCAAGCTGAGCGGCGAGGCGGCAGACCCGACACTGGTCTACCGTTTTAAAGACGCGATTGAGCATAACGGCCCCTTCGGCGTTTGCGCCGTGGCCGGCGTGTCCTTGGTACGCGACGCGGCCAAGCCGGGCAGGCACCGGTTTGAAATCAACGCCACGTTCAAGAAAGTGGAGGGGATCGAATGACCATTTCGCCCCGTGAACGCGTGTTGGCAGGCGCGACCGTTGCGGTTCTGCTTTTTTCAGCCCTCATTTTCGCTTACGACGGGCAGATCAAGGCGCTGCGCCTCGCGCAGACCCGGTTGCGCAGCCTTCAGGCGGAACAGCGCTACCGGAGCATGCTGATCAGTCAACGTCCCGCCATCGAAGCCCGGTTTGCGCAGTTGCAGGACCTCATGCCCCTCTTTACGCAGGACAAGCAGGTGGACACGCATTGGATGGGGATCATGAACACGGCGGCAAAGCGCAACGGCCTGACCCTGATCAATGCCATCCCGGAGAAGGAAACGCAGGTGGGGGACGTCTTTGAATTTCCGATCAAATGTTCGGATTTCAACGGTTCGCTTGACGCGCTGGTTCGGTTCCTGCACGATGTGCAGAATGAAGGGGTCATGCTCGATGTGCGCAGCATGACGGTCTCAATCCACCCGCAATCCCCCGCCCTGTTGCGGGGGCAGTTCACTCTTTACTGCGCCTACATGCGCGAATAAGCACGGCCGCCCAGGAGAACGATCATGAAATTAGTGAATCGCCTAGTCGCCGTCACGCTCTGCGTGATCGGCGCGATGTTAGTCGCCACTGCCCAGGAGGCGGTCCCACAGCCGCCGCCCACTCCGGCCTCGTTGCGCGCGGCGGCGGCGGCGGCGGCCCGGAAGGCCGCGGCGGTCGCAGCAGCAGAAGGGGACGCCGATGAGGGGGTACGCACGATCACCCCGCGCGGGCGCGTGTTGCGTCCCTCTGAGACGGCGGGCGCGGCGGATGCCGTGGCGGGTGACGACGCGGACGTTCCGGCCTTGAAATTCGATCAATCCCCGGTCGACTTGGTGCTCGCGGCCTACGCGGAGGTCACCGGTCGGACGCTGCTCATCGCGCCCGACATCCCCAAGCCACTGATCACCCTGCGCAGCAATCCGCAGACCGACATGACCCGGGAGATGTATCTGGAGGCGATCGAGCGTATCCTCAACATGAACGGCATCGTGCTGATTCCGATCGGCGAGCCGTTTCTGCGTGTGGAGAGTTCCAAGACCGTGATGAAACGGGGCTTTGAGACGGCGTTTGAAGGGGCGCCCGAAGCGGGGCATGTTCCCAAAGGCCAGTTTGTGAGCCAGATGATCCATCTCAAAAACCTGCCGGTGGACGAGGCCCGCAAGGCGATCGAAGGGTTCAAGCGCGACGACGGGCAGATCCAGATCTTCGAACGCACCAACAGCATTCTGATCCTGGACTCGGCCGAAAACCTGAACCGCATGCTGGAGATCATCAATTTCATCGATGTCAAGCTTCCCATCCGGGAGCAGGTCTTTTACCGAAAGATCAATTTTGCCAAGGCGGCCGACATCAAACGGCGGCTCGATGAGATCGTCGCCGAATCGAAGAAGGAGATCCAGGGAAAGGAGTCGGTCGAAACCAAGACCACCGGCTCGCCAGGAATCGAGATCCGTCGGCCGACCGGACTGCTGCCGCCCGGCGTCAGGCGGGCGTCGGCGGTTGTTCCCGAAGCACCCACGCCCAACGAGGTGATCGAGACGCTGGTCTCCGATGCCGAACGCGGCATGATCCGCGGCCGCGTCAACATCGTCGCCGATGAACGATCCAACCAGTTGATCATCATCACCAGCGAAGATAACATGAAATTCTTTGACGATCTCATCGTGATCCTCGATATCAAGACCGCGCCGAACTTCATCGTGGAAGTCATGCGCCTCGAACACGCCGACGCCGAAGAAGTCGCCAAAATGATCAACGACCTGATCGGCAACGTCGCCAAGAAGGATGACGCGCCCCAAACGCCCGGCGCCGGCCCCGCCGGCGCTGAACCCAGAACACAAACCCTCGCCGAGGCCGTCGCCTCCCGCCTCAACCGTGCCAGCGCCCCCGCCGGCGGCGAGCCGGCCGCCTCCAAGGTGGGAGAACTCAACAAGGACAACATCAAAGTCCTTCCCGATAAGCGGATCAACGGCATCATCATCATGGCCAGCCAGGGTGATCTGGATGTCATCAAAGGCTTGATCAACAGCATGGATGTCATGCTCTCGCAGGTGCTGATCGAAACCGTGGTGCTGGAGGTGGGCCTCGGAGACGGGATCGAAGCCGGCATTGACTGGGTGAAGAAAGTGAACCAAGGACCCGGGTGGGCAATCGGTGGCGCAGGCAAAGTAGCGGCGGGAATCACGGTTGAAAACTTGATCGCCAATACCGTCAGCAATGCAGTCAGCCTGGCTCAGAATGGGATCGCCTACTATACGAAAATAGACAGCCTGAACTTAGCCCTCGTGATCAAGGCCGCGGCCAGTGATTCGCGATCAAAAGTACTGGCCTCGCCGGTTATTCAGACAATGGACAACAAGGAAGCGACAATCAAGGCGACTGACCTGATCTATCTGTTTAACGGGAAAAAGGCGGTGGCCATCAATAACACCTACACGTACGAGGATGACTATGTGCAGAAAGAGATCGGGATCACCGTCACGGTAACGCCGCGGATCAATGCCAAAGGGAATGTGGTGATGACGGTGAAGCAGGTTTTTCAGGACAAGGGAACCCCGCAGAAGGTCAATGATTCGTTATATGAAACCACCACGACGCGTGAAATCAACGCCGACGTGATCGTCAACAGCGGACAAACGATCATTTTGGGCGGGTTGGTTAAGAAAAGCCAATCATCGAGCAAGTCGGGAATTCCTTTCCTGAGCACCATTCCTTACCTCGGATGGATTTTCGGTTATACCGCAAACAAGGAGACCCGCTCGGAGCTACTCGTCTTCCTGACCCCGTATGTCTTCGCCAATCAGGACGAGGCTTCGGCCGAGGCGCACCGTCGACGCGAAGCTCTCGGCCGCTCGGCTGACGGTCTGTGGACCCAGGGCTGGTCGAAAAGCCCGATGGCCGAACCCGAGCCGGTAGAAGATGTGGTGCGCCGCGAACGGTCGCGGATCGCCCGGGAGCAGGAAGAGCGGAAAGCGACGGATGCCCTGCAAAAGCTTCGCAAGCATGAGGCGGATCGCAAAGCGCGAGACGCCGCGCGAAATCCGGCGTCGTCGGATGATCGTGACCTGGACGCGCCGACAGGAGAGTGGGATACGGCGCCCGCAACCGCCGATGCAACGCCCGTGATCACGCCCGCGGCCACGCCCGTGGCGTCCGATGCTTTTGAACCGCTGCCGGCGCCAACCGCCGCTGATGCAACGCCCGTGACCACCGATGCGTTTCCCGTCGAGCCGCTGCTCGCGCCGATCAAATAGCGCCGCCCTTCCCTCGGTCGATTACGCCGGTCGGTATTGGGGATGGCGGAACGCTACTGGTGAGGCGGAGACGTTCCGAAGTCTCCACCGAGTGGGTGGGACATCTTTTCTTCGAGATCGAAATCGCTATCGAAATCGGGACCGACTTAGGCTAGTTCGGTTTCGTAGGCCACGGCTTCTTCTGCGACGCAGTAGCCTCGTCCGCCTAACCGGCTCAGCATTGCGGCCATTCGGTCCAACTCCGTTTTGCGTGCCAGGCTTTCTTTTTCATCCAGTGCTTTCCCGACGACCAGAACATCACGGCGAAGGCGCTGTATTCAGTCGCCTCCCGCCGGTGGCGGTCATGATGTTCTCTCGGGGTCGGGGTCGGTATCGGTATCGGGGTCGATGCGATTTGTCCGGTATGCTCCCGATGGTTCGTGAACCGCATACCCACGTTGTCCAAGCTTCGTGAGCATCGCCACGATGCGATCCAGCAAGGCCTTAATCTTAAAGCTGGTCTTTCGCGTTTCGGTGGCCGGAGAGGTTCTCGCAGAAACGGTAGGCCCTCGCCACGTATTCGATGGCCGCCCGGTACACATCGAGTTTCTCGTGCCCAAACGCCATCCCGATCTCCTTTCGACCCCGATACCGATACCGATACCGACCCCGATTTCACAGGGCTATCTCTTCCTCATTCTCGTCCGCCAACATCCTAGATGGGCCCCCCAACGACAGCCTATCCGTCCGGATCAGACTCTAGTTCGCGATCCCCACCCTCACGAGCGGTAGTTGGGCGCTTCCTTGATGATCTTGACGTCGTGCGGATGGCCTTCGCGAACACCAGCGGTCGAGACGCGATAGAGCCGACCGGTGCGCTGGAGATCTGGAAGGGTATGGGCCCCGCAGTAGCCGAGGGACGAACGCAGTCCGCCGCAAAATTGCGTCAGCACCTTTTTGACGCTTCCCAGATGTGGCACGATCCCTTCGACCCCCTGCGGAACAAGCTCGTCGTCCTTGGTGTTGTCCTGCGCGTAACGCTGGCGGCTGCCGAGGCCCTCCTTCATTGCCGCGAGGCTCCCCATGCCCCGGTAGATCACGTACTGACGTCCCTCGTGGATGATCTTTTCGCCCGGACTCTCGTCGGTGCCCGCGAGGAGCGACCCGAGCATCACACTGTCGGCTCCGGCGACGAGGGCTTTGGGAACATCGCCGGAGTGACGGATGCCGCCGTCGGCGATGATCGGGATGGATCCCTCGAGTGCGGCCGCAGCCTCGTAGACCGCCGTGATCTGCGGGATCCCGACGCCGCAGACGACGCGGGTGGTGCAGATGGAGCCGGGACCGATGCCGATCTTGACGGCGTGCGCGCCGGCATCACGAATCGCAAGCGCTCCCTCGGCGGTGGCCACGTTGCCTCCGATCACATCGATGTCGGGATAGTGCTGGACCAGCCAGCGAATCATATCCAGAATGCCCTTGGAATGGCCGTGGGCGCTGTCAACCACAAACACATCGACGTGTTGCTCGGCGAGAAGGTCGGCGCGGACATGGTCGTTTGCGCTCACGGCGGCGGCGACGCGCAAACGGTAAAGGCTGTCGCGATTGTAGAGGGGCTGGCGGTTCTCGATCAACTCCTTGACATCGGTGAAGCTGTAGAGACCCACCAGCTTGCCGGCCGTGTCAACCAGCGGGAGCTTGCCGATCTTGTTGGCCATCATGATCCGGTAGGCGTCCTCAAGCGTGGTGTCGGGCGCGGCGGTGACAATTTGCGTGGTCATGAGATCCTTCACACGCGCGTCACCGTTTTTGGCGAAGCGGAGATCGGTGGAGGTGATGATTCCCGCAAGGATGCCGGTCGTGTCGGTAATGGGAAAACCGCTGAAACCCAGGTGCTGCAGGCGGCGCGTCTCCTGAATGTGATCGAGCGTGTCGTCGGCATGGAACACGACGGGGTGGGTGATCAGGCCATTGAGGTACTGCTTGACTTTGCGCACCTGTTCGGCCTGCACGTTCGGCGGCAGGTTTTTGTGAATCACGCCGATGCCGCCGAGCATCGCCATGCTGATCGCCATCTGGGCCTCGGTGACGGTGTCCATGGCGGCGCTGACAAAGGGGATGTTGAGGCCGATGCGGGTCGTCAACCGGGTTGCGATGGAGGTCTCATCAGGCAGGAAGTCGGCATACTGCGTGATCAACGTGACATCATCGAAGGTGAGCCCTTCATACGGGTAGTTCTTGATAAAGGCGGATACATGTGGGTTGATATGCACGGCTGCCCCTCCTGTCAGGCGCATGACACGCCCCTTTTGCAGAAAGGGATATACACGTTGCGGCAGGAAAAGGCAAGAACGGTTTTTTGCCAGAAACGGATACATGACGGCTCGCCTTTGTTTTGCTACAGTGGCGGCATGTTGGAACTGATTGAACGTCATTCGGATTTCATGATGACCGGTGCGGCGGTGCTGGCGTTGCTGGCGGCGTGTGCCGGCAATCTGTTTCTGCTGTCGCGGGTATGGCGGCCGTTCACGGGCGGAGTGCGCGTCTGGGCGGCGCGTGTGGCACGTCCGTTCGGCAGTTTGGAGATTGTGATGACGACGATCTGCGTGCTCCTGGTCGCGATCCCCGCGGCGCTGGCGGCGGCCTTTTCGCGCGCGCCCGATCCGGCGCTTCCGCCCACATCGCCTCCTTCCGCCCTGGCCGTCTTGCTGCCGGCTGTCACGCTGTACGCGGTCTGGGTCGGCGCAGCCGTGTTCTGCGCCCGGTTTCGCGGGTGCCGGGTGCGGGATGTTTTCTTGAACGGGGATCACGGGCGCCGGTCCGTTGCCAACGGCGTGGCGCTGGGTGCGGCAATGGTGGCCCCGGTGCTGGCGGTATCGGTCCTCTCCTTTGAGATCTGCGGGCGGATCGGCTTGGGTGACGCGCCGCAGGACGTCTTCACGTTGCTGACCGCGCCCGGAAGCGGGCTTGCCGTGCGGGCGGTGGTGATCGGCCTGGCCGTGATCGCCGCGCCGGTCGCGGAGGAGGTGCTGTTCCGCGGGATTCTCTTCCCGGCGCTGCTCGCCCGATCGGGTTCGTTCACCCGGGCGATCATGCTGCAGGCGCTTTTCTTCGGCGCCATCCACGCGCACCTGCCAACCTTTCTGCCGCTCGCCGTGGCGGGCGGCTGTTTTGCGCTCGGCTATGCCGTGACCGGCTCGCTGGTCACGCCCATCCTCATGCATGTGGTCTTCAATGCGACCAGCATTATCTTTTTCTTTGCCGCCGTGAAGTGAGCGTCCGGGGAACCCGATGCAACCATGGATGATCATCTGAAATCACCTGTCGCCGCCGTCGACACCGGCGTGCCGACGCGCGAGTTTCTGGCGGTGCGCAGCCGGGCCCTGACAGCCATCCGCGGTTTTTTCATCGCACGGGGGTTCCTCGAAATCGAGACGCCCGTGCGCATTCCGGCGCCCGCGATGGAACTGCACATCGACGCGCCGCCCGCCGGGCCGGGGCACTGGCTGCGCACCTCTCCCGAACTGCACATGAAGCGGTTGCTCGCCGCCGGGTGCGAGCGCATCTTTCAGATGGGGCCGTGCTTCCGCGAAGGTGAACGAGGCGCGCGTCACAACCCGGAATTTACGATGCTCGAATGGTACCGCGCGCATTCCGGAAGCGATGAGATCCTCGAGGATACCGAGGCCCTGGTGCGGCACGTGGCGCAGGCCGCGCGCGGCGGTACCACGCTGATGGGCCCCGGGGGGGGGACGGTTGATCTCGCCCCGCCCTGGCAGGTGCTGACCGTGCGGGAAGCCTTCCTCACCTGGGCCGGATGGGATCCCGTTGCCGCCTATGATCCGGATCGTTTCGATCTCGACCTGGTCAATCGCGTCGAACCGGCATTGCCGCGCGACCGGCCGGTGGTCCTGAGCGATTACCCCGCTGCCGCCGCCGCGTTGGCCAGACTGAAACCCGGTGATCCCGCCGTGGCCGAGCGCTGGGAACTCTACATTGGCGGATTGGAAATTGCCAATGCCTATGGCGAACTCACCGATCCACAGGTCCAGCGCGCCCGTTTCTACGCCTGCGCCGAAGCACGGAGGGCATTGGGCCGGGATGTGTATCCGCTCGATGAAGCGTTCCTCGGTGCCTTGGAGGCGGGACTGCCGCCGTCAGGCGGCATCGCGCTGGGTGTCGACCGGCTCGTGATGCTCCTCTGCGGCGCCAAGGCCATCGAAGAGGTCCGCCCGTTCTGCCCGTTGCGCTAAACCTGAAAAAGGCTATAGGCTGAAAGACAGTAAGGCTATAAGGTTGAGAATGAACAGGTTACAGATTTGTTCGCGCGCACCCAATGGTGAACAGACCCCATTTGCATAACCGACAGCCTCCCAATCCTTACAGCCTCACAGTCTTCTGCCCTTTTTAGGTTAAACCGAGGGACGCAGGTCGACGATCTGCATCTCGACCGTCTCATTTCCCCCGTAACGGTTGAGCTGACATTCGAACGCCACGTCGAACCGTTCATTGCCTGCGGCAGTGACGGCTTCCAGCAGATGCCCCGCCTTAAACCACACGCCCCGAAAAGGCTTATCGCCACACCGGAACCGGAACGTCACATGCGCGCCGTCGGCGCCGACCGCGCGCGGCGGCTCGGAAAGCGCCACACGTCGCATCGCCCAGCGCGGGCGGGCATTCCCTTCGCCGAACGGCTCCATTCGCGCCAGCGCCTGCCACAGCTCGATTGTCAGCTCGTGCGGATCGAGCCAGCCGTCGACGGTCAGCTCCTGCCGTCCAGAGCCTTCGGGGCGCTGTGCGGCGCAGGCAGCGGCGAACGCCGCGCGAAACGCGTCAAAATGGCCGGGCTTGATCTCAAACCCGGCGGCGAGCCGGTGTCCGCCGAACCCGTCGAGCAGGTCGTGGCACTCCCGCAAGGCGGCGAGCGCGTCATACCCCTGGCCCGCGCGGAGCGAGCCGCGGCCGCCACCGTCGGGGCGGAGGCAGACCACGGCCGCCGGAACACCCGATCGCTCGCTGAGCCGGGCCGCGACGATGCCGACCGTGCCGGGATGCCAGCCGACGCTGCCCGCGACGATCGCGCCTGCACCCATTCCTGCAGGCGCGGCGGCGAGCTGTTCCAACGCCTCGGTGATGATCGCCTCCTCCGTGTGGCGGCGCTCGACGTTGAGCTGGTCAAGCGTCGCCGACAGCGCGCGCGCCTCGGTTTCGTCGCGGGTGCAGAGCAGTTCAAAGGCAGGCCAGGCGTTGCGCATCCGTCCGGCGGCGTTAATGCGCGGTCCCAGCAGAAACGCCAGGTGATGGCTGGTCGGCGCTTCGGCGGTGGCGAGGGATTTGCGTAAAAGCGCCTTGAGTCCGGGGGAGGGATTTTCGTGCAGTCGTTTGAGCCCGTGCCGTACCAGCAGCCGATTTTCGCCGCAGAGCGGCACTACATCCGCCACAGTGGCCACGGCCACGGCGTCGAACCAGACGCGCGGATCCCACGCCGCCACGCCGGGCCGCCCCGCCGCCTTGCCCGTCATCCATAGCGCGCATGCGAGCTTGAACGCGATTCCCGCGCCGCACAGCGAATCGCATCCTTCCGGCGTTCCGGGCAAATGGGGATTGACGACGGCGCACGCCTCGGCAAGGGGGACGTCGGGGTCGAGCACATGGTGGTCTGTCACGATCACGTCACGGCCGCCCGCGCATAGTTCGCGCACCGCATTACCCGCCGTGATGCCGCAGTCCACTGTCACAACCAGACGCGCGTCGGGATGTTGCGCGGAGAGGCGGGAGAGCGCGGCTGCCGACATCCCGTATCCCTCCTGGAGACGATCGGGGATGAACGGCGCCGCACGGCAGCCGAAGGCCTGCAGGGCCGAGGTCAGGATGGCGGTCGCGGCGACGCCGTCGGCGTCGAAATCCCCGAACACCACAACCGACTCGCCGGCGTCGACGGCCCGCCACAGCCGCGCCGCGGCTGCGGCCATGCCGGGGAACGCGAGCGGGTCGCTCAAGTCGGCCAGCCGCGGGTTGAGAAAACGGTCGGCCGAAACGGGGTCTGCCCAGCCGCGCGCGGCGAGCACGCGCGCGGCCGCAACCGGAATGTCAAGCGCGTGGGCCAAAGCCGCGGCGGCGGCGGGGTCGTCCGCAGGGGTGGTCCAATCATACAGGGGCAACATGCCGGTTACGATACAAGGAAACCGACGTGAGTGCCACACAATTCACCGGAATAGGCGAGGCGCTTGCAAAACCTCCGGTTTGTGCAAGCGGAGGGTTCGGGGTTCAGGAGGCGTTTCCGGCCTGAACCCTGGCATTCTGAACCCTGATTCTCTGCGCTTCCAAGGGTTTTGTAAGAGCCTCAGGCAGCAATTGGGCGCATGGCAGTTCTGATGAGGGTTACTTAATCGTGATCTTAATCTTAATCCTAATCTTAATCCTAATCGTGACCCTAATCTTGATCCTAATCTCCTGGTGGAGAAAGGATTATGATTATGATTACGATTACGAATTAACGCCCTCATCAGAACTGCCACGCACCCAATTGCTGGAGTTTGTCGGGATTTGTCTCGACGTGGGTAGTGGAATTCCGTAAACTACCCCGCTGTTTTTCATGGGGTCGCGTCGCCGTCTGGCGGCGCGGGACAGTAATCGGCTACAGGAGAGCATCCAGCATGAGCAAGACGTATAATATCGCATTGATCGGCGGCGACGGAACCGGACCCGAAGTGGCGCGTGAAGGCGTTAAAGTGCTTCAGGTGGCGGCCGCCAAGTTTGGATTCAAGGTCAATTTCACCTCGTATGATTTTGGCGCCGAGCGCTACCTGCGCACGGGCGAGACGCTGCCTGACTCGGCCATCGAGGAGATGAAAAAGTATCACTCCATCTTTCTCGGCGCGATCGGCCATCCGGATGTGAAGCCGGGCATTCTCGAACTCGGCATTCTGCTCAAGATGCGCTTTGCACTGGATCAGTACATCAACCTCCGCCCTGTGCGCCTCTTCCCCGGCGTGGAAACGCCGCTCAAGGGGAAGGGGCCTGAGGACATCGATTTTGTGGTCATCCGCGAGAATTCCGGCGGCATCTACACCGGCATGGGCGGCGCCACGCGCGTGGGCACCACGGAGGAGATCGCCTCGCAACTCATGGTCTACGACCGCCGCACGGTGGACCGTTGCCTGCGTTATGCCTTCGAACTCAAGCGCCGGCGCAACGCCACCAACCCGAAATATGCCGGCAAGCCGATCACGCTGGTCCACAAGCGCAACGTGCTGACCCACTGCGGCGACCTCTGGTTCCGCGCCTTCGAGGAGATGGGCGCCCGTGACTTCCCGGAGCTGACGCGCGATTACAACCACATCGACGCTGCCAACATGTGGTTTGTGAAGAACCCCGAGTGGTTCGATGTGGTCGTGACCGAGAATCTGTTCGGCGACATCATCACCGATCTGGGGGCCATGATCCAAGGCGGCCTGGGCATCGCCGCCGGCGGCAACATCAATCCGACCGGCATCTCGATGTTTGAGCCGATGGGAGGTTCCGCGCCCAAGTATCAGGGCAAGAACGTCATCAACCCGATCGCCGCGATCGGTGCCGCCGGCATGATGCTGGATACCCTCGGCGAACGCGAAGCGGCCGCAGCCGTGGAGAAGGCCATCATGGCCACGACGCCGAAGATGAAAAGCCAGGCAGCCGGGAAGATGGGGATGAGCACGACAGAAGTCGGCGATTGGGTCGCCGGACAGGTCTAACCCGCCCGCGCCGAAGCGCAGCGCGCGGCCCGAAGGATGAAATGGCAGGGGGCATGCTGACCCGCGTGGAGCAGTGGGAGGAGTGGATGGCGCGCTGCGCCATCGGTCGTTGCAGCGCCGCAACTGCCGCCGCGCTGACGCGGTTCGGTGCCCGCCGCTTCCGTCACTACCTCGAGGTCTGTCTCGGCGCGACCTTCTGCGAGGGCGTCGTGCCTGACGACCGCGCCTGCTTTCATCTCTTTGAGACGTACAGCCTCGTCGGCACGCCCCGCTCGGGCAAACGATACAAGCAATGGATTGGCGACCGCGGCGACGCGGCGCCGGATGCCGCCCTGTTTGAAAGCGGCGCGTCGCTGCTGCTGCGCGATACCGTGCGAACCTATCTGCGACACGAAGGACCGGCATTGCGACAGGTCTCAGCCGATGCCGTGGTCGCGGGTACCGACGGTCTGACGCTCGCCGATCTGCTTCCCGACACGCGGGAACCCGAATCCGCAAGTCCCGAGCTGGCTGAGGCGGTGGCACGTGCCTGCCTGGCGGGCCTCACGGAAAAGCATCGCGTCGTCGTCTTCGCCCGGCGCGCGGGGATACCCCTCAACCATCCCGCCATTTTGCGGCTGACTGGCGTCGGCAAAAGCTGGACCGCGCAGCTCTGGGCCGAAGTCTATAAGCGACTCGCGGCGGAGACGCGACGGCGCGTCCCCGAGGGTGACCGTGAAATCTGGGTTGGGATCGCCCTCGAGGCCTCGAAATGGCTGGGGGATCATCTTTTTTTTCAAGAACGTGTGGAAATGAGGTGGCGCCAATACTTTAAGGGGGTGGAGGACCTCTATGGATAATCACACGGAACGCATGAAGCTGGCGGCCTGGTTGGATGAGTGGCGACTCGATCGCACCCTGTCCCAGGCCGATGGGGAGTCCGGTGCAGGACCTGCAGCCGGGCTGTCGCTAGATGCGTCGGATGGTCAGAACACCCGTTCAAGCGGCTTGCGCGTCGGCGACATTCTGCTGCTCAGGCCGGTCACCCCCCGGACCGCGCACCGCCCGACCTATGTTGTGGTCTGGGCGGCCGATGGAGCGGCCGGATGGTGGCGTGTTGTGCCGTTCGGGCGTTTCAGCACGCCCGCCACGCCTGATGAAATCGAGACCGGTCTGAAGGCCCGTCCCCTCCGGGTGCTTTGCCTCTGGAACGGGCATGCCGTGGCGTCACGACGGTTGGTGTCGTGGGCGTGGCAGGTCGGACGCATGACGCGGACGGAACGGGCCGGGGTGTCGGCCGCAGGCGAAGCGCGTCGTGGCCCGCACCTGATCCACCCGCTCGATCCGCGTTATACCTACCGCGACGAGGAACGGGCCCTCTGGCACGAATGGGACGACGCGGCGCAGGATACCGACACCGCCCGGGTGGACGATCAGGCCCCGACCGATCTCTGGGAGGGCGCTTGCGCGGCGGAGACGCCGGCCGACCCTAAATCGTGAACTTTTCGCCCGGGCTTGGAACATGGACGTGCTTGACGCCCTGCGCGCGCAACAAGTCGCCCATGGCCATGACCTGCGGTTCATCGCCGTGAATGGCGAAGACCTGGGTGACCGGGGGCTTGATCGCCGCCAACCACGCGGTCAGCGCGTCACGGTCGGCGTGTGCCGACAGCGCGTTGATTGTATGCACGCGTGCCTGGAGTTCGAATTCGTCGCCGTATATCCGCAAGGGGGAGACGTGTTCGACGATCCGCCGCCCAAGGGTGTTCTCGGCCTGGTACCCGACAATCAGAATGATGTTGCGCGGATCGCCCACTGTGTTGCGCAGGTGGTGCAGAATACGGCCGCCTTCACACATGCCCGATGCCGAGATAATCACCATCGGCCCCGGCTGGTCGTTCAGGGCCTTGGATTCGTCAGCCGACTGGGTGAAGGTCAGGCCGGGAAAGCGCAGCGGATCATCGCCCGCGCGTAACAGATTGGAGGCTTCCTCGCCATAACATTCACGGTGCGCCGCGTAGATCTTCGTCGCTTTTAGCGAGAGCGGGCTGTCCACAAAGATCGGGGTCCTCGGAATGCGGCCGCTTTTCACAAGACCGTTCAAGTAAAAGAGGATCTGCTGCGTCCGGCCGACGCTGAACGCCGGGATGATCAGCTTGCCGCGCTGCTGATGAATGTCTTCAATGAACCCCTTGAGCCGGCCGATGACGTCTGCCCGGGGCGGGTGGACACGATCGGCGTAGGTGCTTTCGATCAGCAAGGCATCCACGTCCGACACCGTTTCGGAAGGACGGATGATCGGCTGTCCGGGCTGCCCCAGATCGCCCGAAAAGACCAGCCTTTTGCGGGTTCCGTTCGGTTGCGTGACGTCGAGTTGGACGATTGCCGATCCGAGGATGTGGCCCGCATCGTGCAGGACCGCGCTGACGCCGCTGCCCAGGTCGATCTGCCGCTTCAACGGTTCGGGTTGGAATTGCGACATGATTTTGATGACATCTTCCACCAGGTAGAGGGGCTCGAAGGGCTGCTTCCCCTGCTCCGCCCGCTTTTTATTGACAAAGGTGACGTCCTGCAACTGCAGGTGAGCCGAATCGCGCAGCATCACATCGCACAGGTCGCGCGTGGCAGGCGTGCAAATCACGCGGCCGCGGTATCCGTGGCGCGCCAGGGTCGGCAGATTGCCGCTATGGTCGATGTGTGCGTGGGAAAGGATCACACAATCGAGCTTCGTCGGATCAATCGGCAACGTGCGGTTCCGTTCGAATGACTCTTTCCGATGACCCTGATAAAGCCCGCAGTCGAGAAGAATTTTCAAGCCGTTCGCCTCGACCAAGTGCATCGAGCCGGTGGTGGTGCGCGCCGCGCCAAAAAACTGGATCTGCATACGTTCTCCGTTGGTTATTGAAGCGTTAAGGCCAAGGCCGACATCTCGCCGGCCAGCCGGTCAATCGCGACTTCGTGAAAGCCTGCGACACCCGTTCGCAGGCTGTTTCGCACCGGCCGGGTCCATGCCGCCGGAATCCGGTTGACGCCGTGCATGACGCCCCACAGGCTGCCCACGGTCGCGCCGTTGCAGTCGGTGTCGAAGCCGCACATCACAGCCTGCGACACACACTGTCCGAAGTCGTCGTCGCCCCACAGCAACGCCGCTGTGACGATCTGCGCATTGGCGTCGGTGTGGCACCAGTCATGATTCCGACGCTCGTTCCACTGGGCGTGGATATATTCGCAGACGATCCCGTAATCGGCGCCATCTTCCCAGAGGGCCAGGATCGTCTCGACATCCTCCCGGAGCCGGCAGTGTGCCGGAATCTGGTCGAGCCCAGCCCGGATCACCGCCTCCCAGTCATTGAGCACATAAGCGGCGGCGAGCATCGCGGCAACCCACATCTCGCCGTAGATGCCGTTCTTGACATGCGAGATCGAGGCGTCGCGCCAGGCCCACTCGGCGGCCCGTTCCGGCTGTCCCGGATTGGCATATCCGAACATGTCCGCTCTGATTTGCGCGCCGATCCACTCGCGATAGGGATTGAGCCGTGTGGCGCTGGCCGGGGGCGCGAGACCGGCTGCCAGATTGCGATAAGCAAACCGCTCGGCCGTGTAGGTGTGCAGCAGGGGCAGTTCATTCAGCCAGGCCGTTGCCACATCCTGGGGTGTAAAGGCGGCGCCGTGGCGCTTGAGCACCACCAGACCCAGTACCGTGTAGTTGATGTCGTCATCCTCGACCATGCCGCTGATGTGGGGCAGGAGACAACGATTCTTCCGGGTCGCGGGCTGTGTGCAATCAAACTTCTGCACCGGTTTGAGCAGGTCGATTCGCGCGGCCATCGTCTGGGTCGGCACCCGCAGATACCGGCTGATCGGCCAATTCCCGGTGCTTTTCGCCGTCACCTCGATGCTCGTGCGGTACCATCCCTCGACCGGCTTGCCGAGCAGACAGCCGCAGATGCGTCCGAGCAGCCCGCCGTGAAGCTTGTCACCGAATCGCTTCGCGGTTGCCTTCCAGGCGGGGACGCGGATCATTGCCGGTGCGCGTGCCCGCCAGATGGCGTCGCGCGCACTCGGCTCGTCATAGGGATAGTCCGACCGCAGCGGCAGGAACTGGATCGCCTCGGCTAGCCGCACATATCCCGCCAGCCAGGCCGTGCCGCGTTCGCCGCTGAGCGGCGCCGACGAGGCGTCCGGAGACCGTTTCGCCTTCTGCAGCCTCCGGATCAAAGGCCGCACCGAGGTGAGATCGCGTCCCTCCTGCTCGGCCTGCAACAGCTCAACATCCAGATCCACGCCGTTCAGCCACGCGTGGCGGTTTTGCCACAGGATGTCGTCCGTGTCGCCTGCCTGCTTCATGTGCACCTGCCCTTCCTTGTTCAATCGTAAGATGAAATGACCCCGATCACAATCCCTCGAACCCCGACCTGGCGAGCAACTCCTCGGTGACGCCGCCTGCCCGGCCGCAGAGTTTTTCGACATACTTCGCCAGAATGTCCCCTTCAAGATTCACGGAGTCGCCCATGCGTCGCGCCGAAAGGCTGGTCGTCTCCCACGTGTGCGGAATGATGTTGACCTCGATCCAGTCGTCGCCGACCCCGGAGACGGTCAGGCTGACGCCGTCAATCGCGATCGAGCCCTTCAGCACTGTCTGCCGCGCCAGCGCGTGCGGACAGCGCACACGCAGCACCCGGTCGCGTCCGCGCGGGATCACCGCCGCAACCGTCCCGCACGCATCCACATGTCCGGTCACGAGATGCCCGCCCAGCCGATCACACAGCCGCAGCGCCCGTTCCAGGTTGACGACCGCCCCCCCGGGGAGCGCGCGCAGCGCCGTATGCGCCAGGGTCTCGTCGAGTACGTCGGCGCTGAACGACCCGGCAAGGGCCTCCGTCACGGTCAGGCACGCCCCCTGCACGGCCACGCTCTCGCCGATGTCGAGGGGCGTCTCCCACGCCTCATGGGTGCAGGAGAGGGACCACCCGCCCGCGTTTCGGCGCAACCCGCTGAGTCGTCCCAGTCGCTGGACCAATCCTGTAAACATTACCGCCTCCGTGTGACGCGGATCATCACGTCGTCGCCCAACACCCGCGTCTCGGCCAAGGCGAAACGGGGCATTCGCTCGAGCAGGAAGCCCGCGCCCGAGATGCCGGTTGCCCGGTTGTCGCTCAGAAAAGCCGGTGCCAGAAAAATCACGCATTCGTCAACCAGACCCGCATGCAGCAGGCCGCCGGCCAACGTGCCGCCCCCCTCGCACAACACGTGGAGCAGGCCTGCAGACGCCAGCCGTTTGAGCACCCCGCGTAGGGCGAAGCGTCCGTTGCGCGTCGCAAACGGCCACACCTGCACCGCGTTGCGGCACGCGGCGGCGGCGATGGGGTGGGGGATGCCTGCAGCGGTGCAGACCACCGTCATCCCGTCGGCGCCGTCGCTGAAGAGGCGCGCGCGGACCGGGACGCGGCCATGTCCGTCAATCACCACCCGCCAGCGGTCGCCGCTGCAGCCGGGGATCCTGCACGTCAGGGACGGATCGTCGGCGCAGACCGTCCCCGCGCCGACCATGACGGCGTCGGCGCGCCGGCGCAACTCCTGTACGTACCCCCGCGCGGTGTCGCCGGTGATCCATTTCGAGTGACCGCGGCGATCGGCGATCTTACCGTCGAGGGTCATCGCCAGCTTCAGGGTCACATAGGGCAGCCCCTCACGCATCCGTTTGGCGAAAGGCGCGATCAGTGCTTCACACGCCGCGCCGCAGCATCCGACGTCCGTCGCGACTCCGGCGCGCCGCAGCACGTCGAATCCGGCAGCCGCGTGTTGCGGATTGGGATCGGGACAGCCGACGACCACGCGTTGAATGCCGCTGCGGACAATCAAATCGGTGCAGGGAGGGGTGCGGCCCTGGGTCGAACACGGCTCGAGCGTGACGTACAGCGTCGCTCCGGCGGGATCGCAACGGCAGGCGGCGAGTGCCTCGACCTCGGCATGGGGCATTCCGGCGCGGGCATGCCAACCCTCGCCCAGCTTGCGCCCCTCGCGCGCCACCACCGCGCCCACGGGCGGATTGGGCCGTGTCGCGCCTTCACCGCGGCGAGCCAGGGACAGCGCGCGCCGCATCCATCGGATATCGGCGTTCGCCATGCTATTTCCTCGTGATCCGTGGCGCGTCCTGGGCGGCGCGGTCGAGAATACCGTTCACAAACCGTCCCGATTCGGCGCTGCTGAAGAATTTGGCAAGATCCACCGCTTCATTGATGCAGACCACGGCCGGCACCTCGCCCCCCAGGAACATCTCGTAGATGGCCAGCCGCAGAACATTGCGGTCCACCGCGCCCATGCGGTGCAACGGCCAGTTCTGGGTGTAGAACGCGAGCTTCTCATCGATCGCAACGCGGTTTTCGGCCACCCCTCGGACCAGCCGTTCGGCGAACTGCCGCAGCTTCTCGGGCGCCACGGCATTCAGCGCGGCGTCCGCCGTCAGGTTCTCCGGGGATGGCGTCGCGTCGTCGAATTCGGACATGTCTTCGTGCCTGCAGGCGACCATCTGGCGCCAGAATGCCGCGAATACCGGTTCCAATTCGGCGGGGTGATTGAGATCGAGTTGAAATAAAAGCTGCACCGCCCATTCACGGGCGTGCCGCCGTTTATTGAAGTCGGCCATGATCCGTCTCCGTCGGTTACGCCATCTGCTTCAAGACCGAGGTCAGCTCGATCGCGGCCAGTGCGGCATCCCATCCCTTGTTGCCCGCCTTGGCGCCTGCCCGCTCGATGCCTTGCTCGATCGTCTCGGCGCAGACCACGCCGTTCAGCACGGGGACGCCGGTGCGGAGGCCGATCGCGGCGAGGGATTTCGACACCTGGGTGTTGATCAGGTCGGCGTGGGGCGTGGCGCCGCGAATCACCGCGCCCAGGGCGACCACGGCGTCGAAGTTCCCCGAAGTGGCGAGTTTGTCCGCGACCAGCGGCAATTCATTCGCGCCCGGAACCCAGACGGCGGTGATGTCCGCTTCCGTGCCGCCGTGCCGGACGAGGCAGTCGACGGCGCCCTTCAGCAGGTGCGTCGTCAAAAAGCTGTTAAAGCGGCTGACGACCAGCGCCACGCGCAGCCCCGCCGCGTTCAGGTTTCCTTCGATCAGTCGATAGGCCATACGTTCGCTCCGTTCTTCCGTTGGACTCGTGCAACACCCGTGCTCAAGCCCGTGTTCCTGGCTTCCCCTGCCAGTTGTCTATTCACAGCGCATGCCCGAGCTTGCGCTTTTTTGTTTCGAGGTAGCGCGTGTTATGCGCGCCAACCGGGGTGATCAAGCCCACGCGCTCGACGATCTCGAGCCCGTAGCCTGCCAGCCCCACCACTTTTCGCGGATTGTTGGTCAGCAACCGGATCGCGGTCAGTCCCAGATGTTGAAGAATCTGGGCGCCGACACCATAATCGCGCAGATCGGCTGCAAAACCAAGCTTTTCATTGGCTTCGACCGTGTCCAGGCCGTTTTCCTGAAGTTTGTAGGCATGCAGCTTGTTGGCCAGGCCGATGCCGCGACCCTCCTGGCGCATGTAGAGCACCACGCCGCACCCCTCCTGCTCGATCCGATCCATGGCCGCGTGGAGCTGCAGGCCGCAGTCGCAGCGGGCCGAACCGAGCACGTCGCCGGTAAAGCATTCGCTGTGGACCCGCACCAGGACCGGTGTGGTGGCGCCCGCGACATCCCCTTTGATCAACGCGATGTGTTCCTTGTCATCGAGGGTTGCGCGGTACATCCGCAAGCGGAAATGGCCGTGGGCGGTCGGCAGGTCGACTTCCTCGATCTGTTCGACCAGGCGCTCGCGGCTGCGGCGATACGCGATCAGATCGGCAATCGAGACCATTTTGAGACGATGGTGGGTGGCAAACTCCCGCAACTGGGGAAGCCGGGCCATCGAGCCGTCCGGAAGCATGATTTCGCAGATCACCCCGGCGGGTTGCAGGCCAGCGAGACGGGCCAGATCGACCGCGGCCTCGGTGTGGCCTGCGCGCACGAGCACCCCGCCTTCGCGGGCCTCCAGCGGAAAGATGTGCCCGGGGCTGACCCAGTCCGCGGGCGATGCATCGCGATTGACGAGCATCCGGATGGTGGTGGCGCGGTCTGCGGCGCTGATGCCGGTTGTCACCCCATGTGCGGGGGTGGCGTCGATCGACTCCATGAACGCGGTGGAATAGGCATCGCCGCGGTTTTTCAACGGCATGCGTCCGACGCCCAGCTTCTCCAGGCGGGCACGGGTGAGCGGCACGCACACCAGGCCGCGGCCGTGTGCGGCCATGAAGTTCACGGCATCCGGGGTCACTTTTTCGGCGGCGAGGATCAGGTCGCCCTCGTTTTCGCGGTTCTCATCATCGGCCACCACGACCATCCGGCCCGCGCGAATCGCGGCGACACAGATTTCGACATCGTCAAAAAGTGCACTCATGCGGTTTTCCCAAAAAACAAAACGCCCGGACGCGGCAGTCGTCAGGGCGCATCAGCGGCGCAATGCGCCGCCCGTTGTCTTCTATCATCCAGACTATACTGTCGGCCACGGAGTTTCACCGTATCAGTGGCACGGATCGTGCCAGTCGCGGGCTTTACCGCCGGTCAGGATTTTCCGCTTGCGCGGATCACCTTGCCCTGAAGACATTGAGTTGTTTCGCCGGTGATTATATATCAGTGTGGCCAGGGATTCAAGCGCAAACACCGTTCAGGCAAAAACGTGAAAAACCAGTTGACACAGACCGTGTAAATGCGTTAAAGTCCGCCCCGCTTTGTCCCTCTTCGGAGGGCGCATTCGCACGACATTTTATTCCGGTGTAGCGCAGTGGTAGCGCAGGTGGCTGTTAACCACTTGGTCGTAGGTTCGAATCCTACCACCGGAGCCATTTTTCCGAACACTCGAACCCGTGGCAACACGGGTTCGAGTGTTTTTATCAGGCTCGGATGTTATTGCGGGCACAAAAAAGGCCTCCCATCGCGGGATGCCTTCGGGTTCGTACAGACCCGTGTTATTTGGTTTCGACCTTGGGAGCTTCGACCTTGCATGCGGCCGGGCACTTGATCGTCACAACGGCCTTGCCGCAACTGCACTGGGTGGCATCATCAGCCTTGATGGTGCACTTGCAGCCGACTTCGCATCCGTTAGCATCCCATGGTCTGCATAGGAATGAACAGCACGCCGACTTGGTGTAGCCACGAATCATTCCACAAACCAGAGTTGTTGCCGGGTATTTTAAGGGATGTGGTGAAAAAGTCCATTCACCATATTCTGGACAGGGTTACGCGCTTCTGGCATGCTCTTCTTCAGGACGTTTAGTTTATGATCGGTACAGGCATGCTTTTGACATGAGCGTGCCGGTGTCGATAGAAAAGCAAATGCTTATCAGTTAGAGTAGTGCCAATGAAACGTGCGGATCAAACCTCGCATGCGGAGACGGTGCCGGCCGGACTTCTGGAGAACCGCTGTCGGCAACTGGGACACTTGTTGCTGGCAGATCGCGCGATCTTTTATGTGCAGATTCTGCATCAGATGCTGGCATTCCGCCGGCAGCACGAACTTGAGCCGCTGCATGAAGATCTCTTCGATGCCATCCGGGTGGCGCAGGAACAGTCCGCCGCCGCGCCGTACACCACTGAGACTTTTCTCCAGGATTTGCGCCAGCTCCAATTGTGGAACTTGATCACTTGCCGCATCGAGAAAGAGCGGCTTCGGGGGTACCGTGATACCCGCCGTTGCAAGTTCCGCTACCGTCTGGCGGATGAGGCGGCCGCCTTTCTGCTCTGGCTGGAGGAGCGCCAGCGCGATGACCTGCAGCCGGACGAACCGGACACACGCGATGTGCTCGAGGAACTGGTCGGCACGCTCCGGGAGACGTCGCGGCTCCTGAACCGAACCAGCGGGGAGGCGGCCCTCGACCTCGACGGTGCGCGCGCCATCATGTACCGCCTGTCGCGCATGAGCGCCCTGACCTACGATGCCAGCCGCTCCCTCGGGGAATTCAATGTCCGGCTGCTCGGGTTTGCCATCGGTCGGTACGACATCGCGAGTGCCCGCACCCTCATCAACGAACTGGATCACTTTCTGAAGCGGTTTCTCTGTCGCATCCACACCCTGCGCAGCGAAATCGTGCCCGAGATCAGCAAGATGCGCCACACCCGCTATCGTGCACGCTGGCAGGCCTGTGTGGCACTGATGGAATCGGAACGCCGGGCGACGCCCCATCTGCTTCGCGCCCGCGAGCATCAGAATCCCGACGGCGAACTCGACGCCCTGACTCGTTTCTATGCGGCAGACGGAACGCTGGAGCAACTATGCGCGAGGGTCAACGCGTCAGCGCTTCAGGTCTGGCACAAGTTGTATTCGCATCTCCGCGAACTGGAGCGGCGCAGCCACCGTCTGGAGGATTTGCAGGCGCGCGTGCGCGAGATGACGGCGCACGCTCCGCATGATGCCCAGGCGGCTGCCTTCATCCAAACGCTGATCGCGCCGGCGCGAATGATTGGCGACATGCACTTATGGGACGAGACCGAGAATGCGGACCCGCCGGAGCCGCGCTGGGAGAAGCACCGCACGCGCATGCAAGCCTCGAATTACTTGGGCACCAAGGCGCCTGCGGATGGTCAGCCCATACGGTCCTTGGACGAGGCTCGTTTGATGCGCCTGCGTGACTGGATGCAGGAGGCCGGCTTGGCGCCAGAGACCGAAGCGCCGGTCCAGGTATCGACCGGAACCTTTGCGGGACAGGAGGATTTCGCAAAACTGATTGAGTTGGCACGACACGGACTGCTTGGTCAGGGGGTGCGGTTGCGCAAGCTCGGATACACCCTGACGCCGGATGCCAGGCAGGTCAAGGTGCAGGCCGCAGAACTATCGCTCGCATTCCATGAACTGCTGGTTGGCAAAGCCGTCCGGGAGCGGGCGCGCGGGAAGGAGGGTTCTAAAACCCCATGACGTCACTATTGCAACAGCAACCGACCCGCGTGCAGGCGGTGCTGAACATCCTGATCGAGAGTCCATACTTCTACAAGAAGGACCATGAGGATTTGTTCTTCTTCCTTCGGCGTCACCAGACGGAGTTTGCCGCCTTCTTCAAGGCGCACTTCAACTGGGAGTTGACGCTCGATAATAAGTGTGCGCGGCTCTACAAACCGGACTGGTTCAATCCGCGGATCACACCCACGAATCGCGACATGTTCAACTTCACGAAACGCGATGAGTGCATCGGGTTCATGCTGCTGCTGGAATTCTTCGAACAGCGGATGGAAGAGGAATCCGCCAGCGTGGAAGATGTCGAGAACCTGCGCTTCCGGTTCGGGGATTTCCTGCGCTATGCCCGCGGCCGATTCGTAGAGCTATTCCCTACGCAAGCCGAAGCCTATAGCGATGAGGCGGTGCGTTCCAAGGCGCTGCGCCCCATCATGCCACAACTGGAGAAGTACCGCTTCATCGAAAAGATCGACCCGCCTGCAGACGAACCGGTGGAATACGACGACACCATCTTCGAGGCCTTGCCAGCCCTGTGGCATTACAACGTCCACCGCCTGAGCCGCCCCATTGTCGAAGGCGACGCGCAACCTGTAACCGTATCGGCTACCCCGGCCACCTGATGACAGACACCACGGCCATGAACTACAAAATCTCCAAGATCCGACTGATCAACTTTCACAACTTTGTTGATGAGACGATCCTCATCCCGGACGGCGGGCATCTCTTCATGCTGGGGGACAACGGTTCCGGCAAGACGACGGTGCTGGATGCCGTGCACTATGTGCTGTCTGCGGGAAACTCGATGGAGTTCAACGCAGCGGCGCGCGTGATCGGCCGGGAGAAATCGGGCGGCCGCAGTGTGCAGGGAGTGGTGATGCGCTACAACATCGAGACGGGGGCGATCAACGCGAATGGCGGCACAACCTACGCGGCACTGGAACTCGTCGGCCGCAATGGACGTCCCACGACGCTTGCGATTGGCATGTCCACGCACAGCATGGAAGAGGCCATCGAGCGCTGGGGCATTATTAAGGAATGTCCGCTGGACGAGATTCCCTTTCTGGTCGAGGAGTCCCGCGGCAAACGTCCCCGGACTCGAAAAGAACTGCGTGAAGCCCTGAGCGGTTCCGGGTTCTACACGCAGATCGGCGGCTACGAAAAGGAAGTCGCAAAACGCTTCTTTGGCAGCGAGGCCACCTTCGAGGACGTCTGTCGATTCCTTAAGACCGGCAAGGCGTATCGCGAGATCGTTGCCAGCACGGCCGACTACCATGTGCTCTTCCGTCAGTTGTTGCAGGAGCCGGACCGGGAAGTCTTCGAAAGCGTGGTTTCGCACCTTAAGTCGCTCGAAGCCAGCCGTAGCGACCTTGACAACCTACGGAACAAGGTGTTTTTTCTGCAGAACATCAGCGGGCTGCGCGAGGAGGTCGGCCGGTTGCGCGTCACCGAGGCTGCCTGCCGGTGGCAGGGATTGAATTTGGCGCTCAAGGGGTTCTGGACCGAGCACGACCGCGCTGCGGAGCGTGCCGAGGCAGAGAAACATCGTCGTGACGGTCTCGAGGAGGACCGCCGGCGTTTGGAGGTGCAGATCGAATCCGCGCAGCAGCGATTGACCGAACTGAACAACAAGGATGCCGAGAACCTGGTGGGGCAGGAACAGAGCGCACGCCGCGAGTACGAAGCCGCCACCCACGCGCTACGCAAGGCACAGGCCCGGCTCAAGGAAGTACAGGCCGGTTTGGCCGATACGACGCGTCAGCTCAAGGAGTCCCGCGATGTGTTGAAGCAGCAGTTGCAGTTGTTTTCGCGACAGCTCCTGAAGGTGAACACGGAACTGCCGTTTCAAACTTCCTCGCTGCGGCTGGCGGTCGATGATGCCCTGCGTAGCGATGAGCCCGAAACATGCGTGGCCGCCCTTCCGGTGGCAGCACTGCGTCAGGAGGCCGAGCTGCAGGCGCTGGCGCTGGACCGTTTGGTGCGGGAGGACGAGAAGAACACAGCCAGGCTGAGCCGGGAACGTGTCCGCTTGGGGAAGGAGATTACCGACCGGGAGGCACGGGGTGAAACCGTGCCCGAGGCGCCGGCGGATTTTGTTGCTGCCCAGCAGGCCATCCGCAGGCACGTGTTCCGAGCCCGCCCGCTCTACCTCGGGATCGAGCCGGCGTCCGGTGTTACTTCCAGAGAGTTGGCCGCATTGGAACAGGTGATTGGGGACGAGATCCTGGCCACGTGGCTGACGGAGACTGACGAAGCGGGGAATCTGCGGGCCTTGCTCTTCCATGATTTTCCCGCCCATACGCTGGCTGTCGCGCCCACGGAGACGCGGGACGACTTGCGGCTGTCGGAATGGATCAAACGGTACTTCGATGTGTCAAAGTCCGATCCGGCGGCCCTGATTGTGCTGCAGCAACAAGTGGAGTCAAAACAAGGGCCGGCGGTCTCCAAGTTTCTCGATCACCAGATGCTGACGTTCCGGATGCGTGAGCAACTGCTGCGCGACCGGCCGCCGCGCCTGCTTGGCGCCGAGGTTCGTCGGCGTGAATTGGAGCGGGAACTCCGTGTGCTGGAGAAACAGGTGAAGGACACGGAGCAGGAAATGAAGGCGGCCGAGAAGGAAATGCGGACGCACCAGGAAGAGGCGGGTCGAATCGTCCGATTCAAGGTGTTGCTCGATGCCGCGGCTGTCGCCGCCCAGAAGCAAAAGGACGTCATTCAAGGCGACTTTCGCCTAATAACCGAGGCGCGCAGCGAATGCGAGAGTGCGCGTACGGAAAACACATTTCTGGAGGAACAGGTCCAGCATCTGCATGCGCGTCACGAGGATCTGCGCATCCTGCTGCGCGGCAAGGGGCTGGAAGGAATTGAGCAGCGCATCAATGAGGTGCGTCGCCATTTGAAGACGGTGCAGGAGGATCGCGACCGGCTTACCCGTGAAACCGGCAAGATCGAGCAGATTATCGAGCAGCAACAGACGATCTGCGCTAGGAATCAGGAGCATATCCGTGTCACAAACGGCTCGTTGGCGGCAGCCGGCGCCCAATTGCAGCAGTTGGCGGGGGTGGACGCCGATGCGGTCGGCGCCTTTGCCGCGCAACACTGCGACACCATGAAGCAGGAATCGGCCGTGCTGCAGGCGAATGCAAACACGGCACAGCAGGACGCAGCGGTGAAGGCGGAAAAGATTCGGAACCTGGCGGCAGGGCAGGAGGGCGTCGCCTTTGCCTTTGTGTACGACGAGCCGACCAACGAGCTGATTGATCGCCGGGCGCGCAAGTTGGCCGAAGTTCTCGCCGGCACAGCACAGGAACTCCTGGAACAGGAGGCGCTGATCAACGAACGGACGGTCAAGCTGTTCCGCCAGATCGTCATGCACAGCCTGGTGGAAGCGCTGCAATTCCGGGTGCGCCGCCTGAACGAGATGACCCGGCGCATCGCGCAGTTGCTTAAGAACCGCACCTTCGGCAGTAATCGATACGCGTTCAGCGCGTTGCCGCAAGAGCAGTTTCGCAAGATCCACGACCTCGTGTTGAACTACAGCACGCTGGACCCCGCGACAGCCGAGGCAGACCTGCGCAACTTCATTGAGGACCATGCGCAGGAAATCACCAACACCGAGGTCGGCGAGATCCCATCGATCCTGGACTATCGCAACTGGTTCCGGTACGAACTGAAGGTGATGACCGACACAGAGGATGGCATTGTGATGGACCGCCGCATCAAGAGCGTGGGCTCGGGTGGCGAACAGGCGGTGCCGAACTACCTCCTCATGCTGACCATCGCGCATTTCCTGTATGACGATGCGAACATCCGCCTGCCGGTGCTGCTGTTCGACGAGGCCTTCTACGGCATCGATATCGGCCGTCGGGATCAGTTGCTCGCCTTCACGAGCGAGCTTGGCCTGCAGTTGTTCGTCGCGTCGCCTGATCAGGATGGCGTGAAACGCGGGATACCGCATTCCACCTCCGTGCTGGTGGTTAAAGACCCCCAATACAATGTGCACTTGTACGATTTTCATTGGACCAGTGGCCCGAAGGAGCAGAACTTCCTGGAGCCCTCCACACGGGAAACGCCTGTCATCGCCTTTGGCCCGGAACGGCAGTAAGCATGGACGCATTTTGGCATGAGCATCTGGAACATGAGCCTGGGATTGCGCCGTACCTGACGATGCTGGCGCGCAAGTTTCTGCGCACCGGTGTCATCCCGCAGACCATCACACTGGGAGAGGTTCCCGAACAGATGCAGGTGCGGCGTGCGTTGGAGTTCGTCTTTGGCGGCAGCGACTGGAAGAATGGCAAGGTTGTGGTTCGGTTGCCGGAGCGGCTGCGGACGGCAGCCGCGCTGAACGCACTGGTAGCGTGTCTGGGGATTGTGCCGGAGCCGACGGATGGGAGTGGGGTGGCGGCGGCTGTGGCCACCGCCATTTTGCGGCAAGGGCTGCTTTATCCGGAGTACGTGCAGTTGCTTAACAGTCCCCGGATGGCGGAGGAGTGGACGCGTCTGTTTCTTCGGCATCAGGCGGAGGCTGAGAGGCTCCTGCAGGGGCTATTGCTCGCCGTGGCGATCATGGAATCCAATCGGGGTGTCATCACCCTTTCGCAACTGGGGGCGGATGCGTTGCAGGACAGCAAGGCGCTGCGTTCGGGCGCGCTGTTGAAGCTGCTGGTCACGATGCTAGCGTGGCGGACGGAGGCGGAAGATGCCACGTCGACGCAACTGCTGGCCCGTTTTGGCGTGATCAGCAATCCCTACACCACCCTGGTGCTCGTGTACGGTCCCATCGCTTACGAGGATGGACAGGGGCGTGTGTGGGATTGGCCGGCGCAGTTGCATGCGGTTGGGCAGGTTGCGGCCCTGACTTGGGAACAGGTGCAGGAAATTCGGCAGGTTCGTCTAACGGCGGGGGTGGATGGTGTGATTACCTCGGAGAATGCCGCGCCGTTTCATCGTCTGGTGGAGGCGCATTCGCCCGCCGTTTGTGTGTATACGGAAGGGTATCCAAACATGGCGGTAAGTCGAATGTTGGCGCACCTGGCGGCGGCCGGCCTTGTGGCGCACCACTGGGGCGACAGCGATCTGGATGGTTTGCGGATCGCGGCATGCGTGGCCCGGATGATCCCCGTGGAACTGTATGGCCAAAATCTGGGTGCGCAGGAGCGAGGGCGGTTGTTGCCGCTAACCGCGACACAGCGTGAGCGCGCGCAAGCCTACCTGGACGCCCACCCCGAATTCGCTTTTCGTGAGGAACTGGCCTATACCTTGCAACATGGCTGGACGGAACAGGAGAGTTTCGCTTGTTTGCAAACAGCAACCGTCATATACTTGCCGCACGAGGGATAAAACGCTATTCGTTCGGAGAAAGGAGAAGACGTGGCAGAGCACTACGACAGTTCGTGGGACAGCGATGACGATGACGGAGAAGCCTTTGACCGCAAGTGCGAAGAATGGGAAGGCCGCAACTGGATCACATGGCTGTCGGAGAGGCTTGCCTTTCCGTTTGACGTGAAACGGGAAGAAGATATGGAGGAGAACCCTTTCAACCCCGACACGGGGCCGTTTGCGGTTGGCCAGCGCATGCAGGCGCTTGGCCTAGAGGAGCACTGGAAATACGGGATCGCCCTCAATGTCGCGGCAGGAAAGAAGAAAGGCAGCATCCCGTTGGCCGATGTGGAGGTGACATCCAAGACGAACAACAACTACTGGCCCGTGCGTGAGTACGTTGTCTGGTCAGCAAATCACTGAAGGGAACTCCGATCGGGATAGCGACGCCCCTTGCGGAGCGCCCCTCCCACACCACTAATCGTACGGATCGCGTAATGAGCGGTTCGGCTGCTTACTAACAGAATGAACCGAGGAGGATGACACCCGCCGAGAATTGCTGCTTCGCGGGTTGACATGCGATATGCCTTACAGTATAGTAAGCAAAAACAGAGCAGTAAGGAAATCAACCGACATGGTCACAGCCTCATTGACAAGCAAAGGTCAGATTACTATTCCGAAGACCGTTCGAGATACGCTGCGCCTTCACACCGGTGATCGGATTGTGTTCATCGTGCAGGGTGAAGTCGAAGCCATTATGCGGCCGGCCACGCGCACGGTGGATCAGGTCTTTGGTCGCCTGCACAAACCCGGTCAGGCGCGAAAGACCGTGGCCGAAATGAATCAGGCCATTGCCCGGCGAATGCAGGCGGGACAATCATGATTGCGCTCGACACGAATATCCTCGTCCGCTTTCTGGTGCGCGACGACGAAACGCAGGCACATCTCGTCTATGCCCGCTTCAAGCGGGCCGAGTCCGCACACGAAACGTTGTTCGTGCCCCTGGTGGTGCTGCTCGAAACGTTCTGGGTTCTGGAAAGCGCTTATGATAAGACCCGGACGGAAATTCTCGACGTGATGGAAGACCTGAAAAACATGCCGATATTGAAATTCGAGAAGGATCAAGTGCTCCACCGGCTCCTATCCGAAGGCCGCAAAAACCAGTTGGATGTTTCCGATCTTCTCATTGCCATGAGCGCACAATCTTGCGGCTGCACGGAAGGACTCACTTTCGACAAAAAGGCCACCTCATTTCCGTTTTTCCGTTTGCTGACACACACCAGGACGTAGTATTCCGGGCACGATTCCCTTGCAACCCATGGCTTGTCGGCGTGGCTTCGCCACGCTAATAGATTGATATAGAACGTGATAAGCAAGAAAACCGGCTTGAAAAACGCGTTAGATGCGGTTTTTTCAGAGCAAAGTGGCCTCGTAAGCCGTGGCGGTCTCCCGAAGGACGCAGACTGCGGACTACGATCCCGGCACCTCCAGACAGAACCACTGGAAGGCTTTGCGTTGCCCACCATAGGTTGCCTGTGCAGCGGCAACAAAAGCCGCGTCGCAGACGGCTCGGCCCTCTGTCCAGTGCGGCTCTCGAGCCAGCGCCCGGCACTGGAGGCTGACGGCCACACGTTCACGGTGAATGTCCCGCGGTGCATCGACACTGGCCAGGTCTAGGCGTTCGGCGAGACCCTCCAAATCAATTCCCATTCTGAATACTGGCTTCTGAAACCTGCGCTTGCAGAACCGAAGAAGAAGGTTTTGCAAGCGCCTCAGGGTTTGGGATTCTGCTCCGGGTTCATCAGGGAGTCGAGTTTGTCGAATGGACTGGCGAATCCCGGTCCCTCGGCATTCGCTGGCCGCGGGCCGAGCGTGCAATGTTTCGCATCCAGCAGTTTCGAGTGTTCGTGATCGTGGCAGTACAGGCAGAGCAGTTCCCAGTTGCTTCCGTCCGGAGGATTGTTGTTGGAATTGTGATCCTTGTGATGCACGGTCAGTTCCTTCAGACGCTTGTCCGAAAACTCCCGCGCACACGAGCCGCAGATGTGCGGAAGCAGTTTTAAGGCCCTCGCCCGGTAACTGGTGTTCCGCTGGGCCACATCGCGGTGCAATTCCGCAAGCACTTTTTTTTGTTGATCTTGTGTCAACGGTGTTCGATTCTGTGCCATTGAAAACCTTCCCTGAACGCGCGCGGCTATCTCAACTGCAACTCCAGCTCTGGAATCTGACACGCCAGCGTGGCGAAGCCGCTAAAGCCGGCTCAGTAGCTCCCGGAGGGGTCGAGCAACGGCATGATCTCACGCGTCAGTTCGTGTTGCATGAGCATTTCACCAAATGTCGGAACCGTGAACTCGCGGGCTCTATCCATCGCCATCGATCGTCGGCCTATGCGGTTGTTGAACCTAGCAGGCATGCCGCCGGCCTGCGTTTGCTGCCGCTGCGCGTCGGCCTGGGACGCGAGGTGGGCTTTCGACGCCGCAAGTGGAAAAATGCCGGCCTCCGGCTTCAGGGGCAGCCGCTGCGGCGGCCCTCCCCGCTCCCACAAGGCATTGAAGTCTGATATTTTGTCGATATAGGTGTCGTGGCGCTGCTGGGGATCCAGCGCCAGCATCCTGAGCATGAGGCCGTTGCGTTCATCCTGCGTCATGAAGATCACGCGTGCCAGATCGTGCAGCGCCCGCATCGCATCGAAGTACTCCGGATCCTGCTCAAGGGCCTTCTTGAAGTAGTCGGCGGCTTCGCTCTTGCGCTCTTGCGCCTCCCGCAGCAGGCCCATCAGGTAGTAAACCTGCGGACGGACCGGTTCCTTGTCGAGCAGACCGGAAAGCACCCGCTCGGCGGCACTGCGGCTGGCGTCGCTTCCGAATGCGCCCTCGCAGCCGAAGCAAAAACTCGCCACGCGTCCGAACTGCTCAGGCATTCGCTCAAACGCAATGGCGTAGTGCATCTCCGCCTCCGCCGTGCGGCCCATGGCCTGCAATCTTTCGGCCAATCGCCATTGCACACAGTAGGCCGCGCCGAACAACTCCTCGGCCTTCTCGTAGAGCGGAATGCTGCGCTCGAGAAGTCCAAACTCCGTGAATCGGTCACCCTGCTCCGCCATGCGCACCGACGCGACCACGTTGCTGAAGAACGCGGCGTCCGACGTCTTTCCGCCAGCCCCCAGAATGGCAGCCAGCACGCTGTAGGCGCGCACGCGGTCGCCCGCATGCTGGTCTCCGTCTGTCGGGTCAATCTGAAGCGCCGCCCGCGCCGCCGCTTCGGCCGCGTCGAGTTGCCCGGCGCGCCGCAACACCTCCGCTTTCCAGATCAGTGGGCGCTCCTCGAACCGGTCGCGCTGACTCAGGTCGTCGAGAAATGGCAGACAGAGAATGCCTTCCACGTCCGCCAGCACCGCGTAGACGGTATCGTCATCGGGCTGTGTACCGAGTATCCGGCGGGCAAAATGCGCCGCCTCTTGGGTGTGCCCCGTGGCGGCCAGCGCGTGCAGCACCGCCATCTGCAAGGGTTCATCCGAATCCAGTTTGTCGACATCATCCACCCCCCACCAGGGGGCATGTTCCAGCAAGGTCATCACATCGGCCGAGCGGCCTGCAGTGTCGTAGACGACGGCTAGCGCCTTCAAAACGCCTGCGACTGCCATCGCATTCCGATCCTGTTGATTCTCGCGGATCTGCTGTGCGAGCGCCTCGACTACCAGCGCCTCGACATCGGCCAACCGGCCCGCCTCCTGGACCGCCAGCAGCGCCTCGTTGTCGTTTGCGTCAAAGATGCTCTCCAGCCCTTGACCGCTGCTGTTCGGATCCGCTTGCAGCATCGCCGCAACCCCCTCTGCCACCCAGTCCTTTCGACCGAGGAGACGGCCAAGCTGGGCGAGGCGGGAGGGAATCTGTGTCGACGCATAGGCGAATTCCGAGCCGTCCGGCTTGCGAGTCTTGATCGCTTCGCGGCAGAACGCGGCGGCATCGTCAACCCGGTCCATCGCCAGCAGCGTCGCGAGGTAGTGGTTCTGAAGCCGGGTCAGTGATTCCGGACCGATGGCTGGATTGGCCATGCGTTCCTGTAACAGCTTCAGGGCGGCGTCTCCGCGGCCGGCCCGGTTGGCGACGGCTGTGAAAACCTCCCAGAGACTGTCGACCGAACGTGTGACCAGCACGCCTTCGCAATACTGTGCGAGACGGCTGACGGCGTTGCTGTCGGTGAGGGATCTGACATCAAGAGTGAGATAAAGCTCGAAATCCTCTGCCTCGGCCGCCTTGAGCGTGGCCGACACGGCGTCGTCGACGCGTCCAACGTCGGTCAACCCCAGGAGGTAGAAACCGAGCGCCGTGCGTCGTTCGTAGTCCTGTCCATAGCGCCCGTACCTGCCGCCATCGGTCACCATCGACATGACGTCCTGGCTGTCCTCCTCCTCGGACCGTGCCGGGAATTTGCGGTCCATGGCTTCAAACAGCGACACATCCGCACTGCTGTTGATCAGCGCCCACTGGGGGCGCTCCAGCTTGTCGATATCTTCGGTCACGACTTCTTTGAGCAGACTCAACGTGCGCCCGCCGCCCGGTACGTGTAGCTTGAGGTAAGGATTGACTATCGCCTTGCGCAATAGGGCGCGAGCCTCCTTCTCCCCGGCGATGGTGACGAGGTCCGGAACCTGGACAACATAAGCCCCCGCCTCGTGATCCAGCGGCATGTCGATCACCTGCCGGAACGCATTGACCGCATCGGCCGGCGAGCGTAGGTTGCGCTCGACTGTGGCGCGCCGTAGGCCGTCGAGCCTGTATTTCACATCCCGGGCGCTGGTATCGCTGCTCTTCCGGAATTGGGCATCGCCTTCCTTGAGGGCGGCGTCAAATCCGGCCCGGTCATCGAGGAGCAGGATGACGAGGAGATTGAGTGCCAGCTTGCGTTTCTGTTCGGCAGGTGTGGTGGCCGCTCGGCTTTCGATTTGCGCGTGCAGTGCATTCCAAGCGGAAGGTCCCGGCAGCGAGTCAAAAAGCGTCACCAGCGTGACCGTGCCGGTCGAATCGCCCGCGATCTCCCCGCCCATGCCGTAATCATCCCAGTCATCCCAGTCATGCCTGTATTCGGCGCGGGAGGGATTGCTCCGGGCGTCGGACTGAAGTTCGTGGAGCCGATCGGCAAGCGAGATCCAGCGGGCGGCGGCCGCGTCGGGCGTCATGTTGGTCCAACCCGTGCGCAGGGCGGCGAGATCGTCCGCCAGCGCGGCCATTTTGCCGTCGTCCGCAGGCGCAGCCTTTGGAGCCGGTGTCGCGAGGGCGTCTCTGACGCGCGCCACAACCTGCGAGGCGCCGACAAAATCGGCAGCATGCGTCGCTGGCGCCGCGCAAACAAGACAAGCCGTCGCCAGTAGCCCGGGGAGTGTGATCCCGTGGCGCTGCATCTGGCACGGAGAATATTTCGGGACTGAACTGTTCATGGCTTCGTCTCCCTTCAACCTGTTGTGACTCGTGGTCCAAAAGCGTATTCCGATCAATGCGGGTACCGGCCCGTTGAGAGGGGGAGAACCAGCACTTTTACGGTATCACGATGCCAAAAAATGGCGGTTTTGTCTATCTCAAGTTCGAAGCTTAACACGGGCATAAAAAAAGGCCT
>Ga0268277_1000298_pt1 | contig 41360 bp, 27 predicted proteins | sample saktaG_5_FD_190132 | JGI IMG/M metagenome (GOLD analysis project Ga0268277, IMG submission 190132) | Saline water microbial communities from Sakinaw Lake, British Columbia, Canada - sak_2010_1_5_50m | ecosystem: Environmental > Aquatic > Non-marine Saline and Alkaline > Saline ... | reverse complement strand
GTTTTTGAATTAAACGGCCTCGTTTAAGCGCTTTTCCTTTCGCAATACGTACCCTGAGTTCCAGAATATTATTATTATCCGTTAGTTTGATAAGGCTTTTGCTGAAGGTTTGAAGCCCTGAAGCCAATTCGTTTTCCCATAATTTATCAATACTTACAAGCGATTTTTTGATTTCATCCAACCGTTCAAGGGAACGGCTCAGCCCTTCAGAAGCAACTTCACCGGGAGAGGAAGCGCTTGAATCATCAGCATTGAACTCAAGGGCCGATTCCAGGCTAAACGAGGCGATCTGACCCAACTCGATAATTGAGTTCTGGACAGTACCAAGTCGTTCAACCAACTGAATTTTAACTTGTTTGATGATGTTGAATAACTGAGGCCAACTCTCAAAGGTTATGATTTCATAGGGGGAGATAAAGCTGATCGAGGAAGAACGGATAGGGGCGGTAAAATCAGGATTCTTGATGATGGAACGTTTGGTTGAAATTTGCCTGATGAGTTTTCCTGTCACGACTTCAATATGATTAATCAGGGAGGGAAAATCCTGTGACAATATCTGATCATTGATGGTCGGGATCAGTTGAGATAAAAGTCGGGAAAAGGATGCCTCCTTTTCTTTTGTAATGATCTTTTTCTGTTCAGATAAATTTTTTGCCTGTTCAATTCGCTGTTTTGATTGGGTCAGGTACTCTTTTATTTCATCCAAACCAGGCAGGATGTTGCTGTCCAGCTTTGATTTTAAGGTTTGGGATGAGGCAAAAGAGGCTCCATAGGTCGACAACAGCAAATGATACAGTTCATTGTCGATCTGCCAGTCATCGCGCAAAACCTGCCAGGTTCCCAGCCATCCTTTTTCAATGTTCAGGGTCTCCTCTTGCAGGTTCCTATCCTTTTTTTGAATCGCTGCCCGGTTAAACCGGTTGTTGGAAAGCTCAAAAGTACCTGCTTTGTAAAAAGCCGATTCATATTCCTCCTGAGTTTGTTCAAACAGGTCCAGGATCTTTTTTCTGATGATCTCTTTCTCTGCAACAAGTTCATGAATCGCTTTATCGGAAAGTTCAATCACAGAATCATCAATGACGAACCGGTTGCCGGAAGCCAGGAAATCTTCTGCCCTGGCCATAATTTCTTCATCTGCTTTCCAAACCAGGAGTGACGTACTGCATTTACTTTTGTGAACAATGTTAAGCAAACCGGCAAGTCGATAGGAGAGGAACGCTTTCAGATAAAATTGAGCCAGATTTTTAGTATCTACTTGATGTGTCCATTCTTTCAGGGGCTTCAGACTCTTTTTAGATGCCTTCCTGAAGAGATTTTCTATTCGTTCCGGGAATTTAGAGATAACAAAGCTCCAGCGCTTGAATCTTTTTCCGAATTTGATAAATGCAGAGTCTTCAGGCTGACTGATAAACCGTTCAGGTTCCTGGATCCTCACAATTCGATCCTCGACAGATTCAATAAATGTATCGACTGCCTTTACGAACGAAGGGAATTGAACATGAAAGGTTGCTGGTTCTTTTGTGGCAAAATAATTCTCCACCAACAGGATCAGATCCTCCTTATATTGCTTTATGGCGGTGACACATTCATTTCTCTGTTGTTGATCGTAAGGGACATCTGCATACTTTTTCTGGAGTCTTTTTACAGATTCAATGAATGCGATCTGGTTTTCGAGGTCCGCTTCAAGAACGGGTAAAAAATGCTTATCAACAATTGATTTAAGCTGCTTTTTCTCTTTTGTGAAATCGTTTTTCATAGTCAGGGAATTGTCAACGATTACATGAAATCTAAACTTATTTTACAGACGCCCCGTTCACTGCTCCTTCGTCTGGCGTGATGAGATAAAGTGTCCCGTCAGGGTTCTCGGCTGTGAGGATCATCCCCTGGGATTCGATCCCCCGGAGTTTTCGCGGAGCAAGGTTTACCAGGATAGTGACCCGCTGACCAATAAGATTTTCAGGTTTAAAATATTGCGCGATACCTGATACGATGGTTCGTTGATCCAGGCCTGTGTCAACCTTCAGTTTTAAGAGTTTATCGGTATTGGGAACCACCTCGGCTTCCAGTATCGTGGCAACGCGGATGTCGAGTTTGGAGAAATCGTCGTAAACGATTTCCGCCATGAATGGCGGCTCTGCGGCATCGGCATTCCCTTGGCGGGTGTCTAGTAGTTTCTGGATTTGTGCTTCGATGACTTTGTCGTCGATCTTTTCGAAGAGCAGCTCCGCTTTATTCAGCTGATGTTCGGCAGGAAGCCAGGTCAGGAGGGTTGCATCAGCCCACATGTATTCGGGGATGTTTAGCATCTTCCTTATTTTTTCCGATGTAAAAGGGAGGAAAGGTTGGGCCACGATGGAGAGTTGTGCGCAAATCTGAAGGGAGATATTCAAAACGGTTCCTACCCTGCCCGGATCAATGGCAAAGACTTTCCAGGGCTCGCTTTCGGTGAGGTATTTGTTCCCCAACCGGGCAAGGTTCATCATACCGGCAAGACTTTCGCGAAAGCGGAAATGATGCAGGCTGTCGGCAATACGGCCGGGGATCTGCTTCATTTCTTCAAGTGTGGCCTTGTCTAGATCATTCAGAGCCCCCTGTGGAGGAATCTTCCCCTCGAAATATTTCTCTGTGAGCACCAGCGTGCGGTTCACAAAATTTCCGAAAATGGCAACCAGTTCATTGTTATTTTTCGCCTGGAAGTCTTTCCAGGTGAAGTCGTTGTCTTTGGTTTCAGGGGCATTGGAAGTCAGCACATAGCGCAACACATCCTGTTTCCCGGGAAACTCTTCCAGGTATTCGTGCAACCATACCGCCCAGTTGCGTGAGGTGGAAATCTTATCGTTTTCGAGGTTCATGAACTCGAAGGCAGGCACATTATCCGGAACAATATAGGTTCCTTCCCCTTTCAGCATGGCCGGGAAGATGATGCAGTGGAACACGATGTTATCTTTTCCGATAAAATGAATCAGCCTGGTCTCCGGGTCTTTCCAGTATTTTTCCCACTCGGGGGTTAACTCTTTGGTGGCCGAAATGTATCCGATAGGAGCGTCGAACCACACATACAGGACTTTCCCGTCAGCCCCTTTCACCGGCACCGGCACGCCCCAGTCGAGGTCGCGGGTAACAGCACGGGGTTGAAGCCCCTGGTCGATCCACGATTTACACTGGCCAAACACATTGGTTTTCCAATCCTCTTTATGCCCTTCCAGGATCCATTCCCGCAACCACGGCTCATATTGATCGAGGGGAAGGTACCAGTGTTTTGTCTCCTTCATCACCGGCACATTGCCACTCAGCACCGATTTCGGGTTGATCAGATCGGTTGCATTGAGAGAAGATCCGCACTTTTCACACTGGTCGCCATAAGCTTTATCATATCCGCAAACCGGACAAGTTCCGGTGATGTAACGGTCGGCAAGGAAATGGTCCGTCGCTTCGTCGTAGTATTGCTCGGTGATCTTCTCGATGAACTGTCCCGCATCATACATCTTCCGGAAGAACTCAGAAGCGGTTTCATGATGGATCTTATTGGAAGTGCGTGAGTAGATGTCGAAGGAGATTCCGAAATCCTCAAATGATTTTTTGATGATTCCATGATATTTATCCACGATCTCCTGAGGCGAAACACCCTGTTGACGCGCCTTGATCGTGATAGGAACGCCATGTTCATCTGATCCTCCGATGAAGATTACATCCTCGCCCGACATCCGCAAAAATCGCACATAAATGTCTGCTGGCACATAAACACCGGCCAGGTGGCCGATATGAAGAGGTCCGTTGGCATAGGGCAATGCCGACGTGACTGTTGTACGCTTGAATTTTTTATGTTCGGCTTTCATGCTTGCAAGTTTCAATGAATGGTATCCTGAGGAAGCGGGATCACGCCGGGCAAAGATATGAATTTCCCAAGGCCGGTAGAGTCTTTCCTTAGTTCCCGGGTAAGAATCCCGGCGACTTTCTGGCAACCTTGTACGGTAAAATGAACGGCGTCATAAAAGTAGCGTGTACTTTTTGGCATCTCCCGGGCCAGGTCAACCAGGTAAATGCCCTTGTCGTGTGCCAGTTTCCTTGTTACATCATTGTAGAGCTCAAGCCGATTCCAATACAGGTCTCCGTTGGTTCCGTCGTGGAGGTTCATGTATGAAAGGTCACTTCCCGAAACGGAATCAATCCCGCCACCGAACAGGGAAGGCTGGGTTATAAGCAACGGAGTGATACCATGGTTCAGGCATGAATCCATTAGCCCTGTCAACCTTTCCCTGAAGGCATTTAAGTAACGAGTTTGGGCCTCCAGAATGGAATCAGTATAGGTATTCGGAAAAATGATGTTATCCTCTGTTAACTCTGAGAATGGTCGGTAGTTATGTTGTATCTTCAGTTTTCTGGCCAGCATGGTTCGCCTCATATTAACAATAAGCACAACAATCTCGCTCTTCTCCAGAACGCCTTTGATCCCTTCTGAGATGAAACGTTTGTCAAAATTATTCAGGTCGTATCGTTCAACATCATTTACTCCAACCAGGAAGAGGAGAAATTTCGGGTGAAGTTTCAAGATGTAATCATCCAGTAAAATCTGATGACCAAAGGTACTGTGCCCATCCATACCTGCGTTGTTCACCCATAATTTCGGTATTTCCCTGCCCAGGTATTCGCCGAGAAGAAAGGGCCACGTAGTTGAGTCGGAAATCACATCACACTCGGTTGTGCTACCGCCAATTGTGATAAGGGTGACCAGGTGATTGGTATCTGACGGCATCTCGGGACCCCTGAACCCAAGGCTGTTTTTACTGACATAGATTATAGAATCGAGAACCGGCACATAGTTGTTTTTGATAACGATATGCTGATCACGGGGTAGTACGATCTTGTCCATCCTCAGTCGGGAAGGAAAAGGATTGTAGATTCGTAAAACGATCTCCAGTCCGATGAAGACTATTACGAAAAGGAAAATCAGGTATAACAGTTTCGCTTTCATAGAATAGAATTACAAAAATATAAAAAGATCAGGGAAATATTTTATCAGGCTGAACGTTATTTAGAAATAATCTTAAATATTATTCATTCAGATAGGTAGAAACATGCTGATAAGATATTTCTTTTGGATGACAATGATGATATTCCCTCTAAGAGCTTTTAGCCAGTTGCCGGAAAAAGCCGAAGATGTGAGACCGCTGAAAGTCGGACAACCTATCCCGGCCATCAACCTGAAATCAACATCCGGAGCGACAGTATCGCTCGAAAAACTATTGAAACAACAACCCACTGTACTCATTTTCTACCGTGGTGGTTGGTGCCCCTACTGCAATCATCACCTGGCTGAACTGGCCGATTATGAAGATAAGATCCTGGCTGCCGGATATCAGATCGTTGCTGTTAGTCCGGATTCGCCTGAAAATCTAAGCAAAACGCTCGATAAGAATTCGATCAGTTACACCCTTTTATCCGACAGCCGCGGAGAGCTGATTAAAGCCATGGGCATAGCCTACAAGGCGACGTTCCTGTATGAAAGTATCCGCAGCAAAGGAGCTACGGGGGAGAAGCTCGATCTCCTTCCTGTCCCCTCCCTGTTTGTGGTAGATCAAAAAGGGATCATTCGATACGAGTATGTCAATCCCGATTACAAAGTGAGGATGAGCGGGGATGAGCTTTTAGATAAGCTTCGTAGACTAAATCCCTGATTCTGGTTCACAATTCCTTTATTTTAGTATCTTTAGACATTAAAACGAGGAATCAGATTTCCTGAAAACTTCTTTATATGGTCACAAAACGCAGTCCAATCCGCGACCAGCTTCTGGTCGTTATTTTTGGTACAGATACCAAAGCCGGGAAACTATTTGACCTGATCTTGCTTTGGGCCATCATCCTGAGTGTGGTGGTGGTAATCCTCGAGAGTATGGATGTTGTGGATCTGGCAATTGGACGATTCCTCATGATTATGGAGTGGATCTTCACGATTATGTTTACGGTGGAATATCTCTTACGCATCTATGCAACCCGGCATCCCCGGACTTATATTTTCAGCTTCTGGGGGGCCATTGATCTCTTTGCTTTCCTGCCAACATACATCGGAATCCTCTTTACCAGCGTCCATTTCCTGGTCGCTATCCGGATTCTCAGGCTTATCCGGATCTTCCGGATCCTGAAACTGACCCGGTATTTCCGGGAATCGCAGGAACTCGCCAGAGCGTTATGGGCAAGCGCTCACCGCATCGCTGTTTTTTTTCTGGTACTCTTCCTTATCGTGTTGATTATGGGTTCGCTGATGTATGTGATCGAAGGTGGATTGAACGGTTTTGAGAGCATTCCGCAGAGTATTTACTGGGCGATCATTACAGTCACCACGGTTGGTTACGGGGATGTGGTGCCGGTTACTGCTCTGGGCAAAATTGTCTCCTCCTTAATCATGATCATTGGTTATTCAATTATCGCTGTTCCTACAGGGATCATCACAGCTGAGATTGCCAGGACCAAATCCAGGGAGCATATGATCAGCTGTCCCGGTTGCAACCATATTGAAACAGACCGGGGATCCAAATTCTGCCGGCAGTGCGGCGCCCTGCTGGCTGGTACCAGGCAAGCCTGATTAGTAGTATTTTCGTCGATTCAAACCATCCTTTAACACATGTCCAATGGAAGAACAGATCAAAGAATTTCTTTATAACCCTATAGTTGGCAGGTTGGTGGCTATTTTTCTGGGTGTTTTTATCATCTGGATTGTAATTACACTTACTCAACGAAAACTATTGCAGAAGATAAAGGATACGGATAATCGATACAGAACCCGGAAGGTATTACTATTTGCAGGGTATTTTCTGACACTAGTGTTAATTACGGTTGTATTCTTTGATAAACTGGGAGGATTCACTGTTGCACTTGGTGTTGCCGGAGCCGGGATCGCTTTTGCCCTTCAGGAGGTGATTGCCAGTTTTGCCGGATGGTTGGCTATCATGTTCGGAGGATTTTACAAGACCGGTGATCGTGTGCAACTTGGCGGGATCAAAGGGGATGTGATTGACATTGGCGTAATTCGTACAACCCTGATGGAAACAGGGCAGTGGGTTAACGGAGATTTGTACAATGGACGGATTGTACGGATTGCCAATAGTTTTGTCTTTAAAGAACCGGTATTTAACTATTCAGCCGACTTTCCTTTCTTATGGGATGAGATCAAAATCCCGATTCAATATGGCAGTGATTATCAGGCAGTAAGAGAGATTCTTAATCGGGTAGCCCATGATCTTGTAGGACACTATATAGGGATTGCCCAGGAGACCTGGCAACAGATGGTCAAAAAATATATGATAGAAGACGCATCCACTGAACCCATGGTGACACTGGTTGCTACTGATAACTGGGTGGAATTTACCCTACGGTACACGGTCGACCTTAAGAAGAGGAGAACGACAAAAGACAACCTTTTTATGAGAATTCTGGAGGAGGTGGATAAAACAGGAGGAAAGGTAAAATTTGCTTCGGCAACATTTCAGCTCGTAGAAGGATCAGAATTAAATGTAAACCTTAAGAATGGAAAATAATTTATGGAAAATATTGAAATACGACAACTAAACATGAATGACTATCTGGAGTTGAAAGACTCCATGATAGAGGCTTATCACACATGGGCAGGCTCATATTGGAAAGAACATCACCTTGAAACATTATTGAATATATTTCCGGAAGGACAGATTGCCGTCACCGTTGGGGGAAAGGTTGTAGGAGCGGCCCTCTCCATTGTGGTCAAGTACAACGACTTCGGAGATGATCATACCTACCAGCAAATCACAGGGAACTTTACGTTCAAGACACACAATCCCAAGGGGGATGTGCTTTATGGGATTGAGGTGTTCATCCATCCCGAATACAGGGGCATGCGTTTAGGTCGTAGGTTATATGATGCAAGGAAAGAGCTGTGTGAATCCTTCAATCTGAAAAGTATCATCGCCGGAGGGCGCATTCCAAACTACCATAAATATGCCGATGAACTTACCCCCAAGGAGTACCTGCAAAAAGTAAGGATGCGGGAGATCCTGGATCCTGTCCTCACCTTTCAGATCGCCAATGATTTTCACATCAAGAGGATCCTGAAGAACTACCTGAGTACCGATGAAGAATCGGGAGGGTATGCCACGTTGCTGGAATGGAATAATATATTTTACGAAAAGGATCCCAGGAAGATCAGCCTTCAGAAATCTGCCGTAAGGATCGGACTGGTGCAGTGGCAAATGCGTCTATTCCCAAATCTTGATACCCTCTATGAGCAGATTGAATTTTTTGTGGATACGGTTTCAGGATACAAGAGCGATTTTATCCTGTTTCCTGAATTGTTCAATGCCCCGTTGATGGCAGAATACAATCACCTGACCGAAGCAGAATCGATCAGAAAGCTGGCTGAATACACCTTTCGGTTGCGGGATAAATTCATCGAATTTGCGAAATCATACAACGTGAATATCATCACCGGCAGTATGCCTCTGGTGAGGGAGGGTGATTTGTATAACGTCGGCTTTTTATGCAGGCGGGATGGGTCGCATGAAATGTATGAGAAGATTCATATCACCCCCAACGAGATCCATTACTGGGGATTGGTCGGAGGAAACCAGGTGAAGGTTTTTGATACCGATGCCGGAAAGATCGGAATCCTGATCTGTTATGACGTGGAGTTTCCTGAGTTGCCGAGGTTGCTGGCCGATCAGGGGATGCAGATCCTGTTCGTTCCCTTTCTGACCGATACCCAGAATGCCTATACCAGGGTTCGGGCATGTGCCAGGGCGAGGGCCATTGAAAATGAATGTTTCGTAGCTATTGCAGGATGTGTCGGAAATCTGCCGAAGGTGGAAAATATGGATATTCAATTTGCCCAATCGGTGGTTTTCACTCCTTCCGATTTCCCATTTCCGACCAATGGCATAAAAGCAGAAGCAACTCCTAATACCGAAGCGGTTCTGATCGTGGATGTCGACCTCGACCTTCTTAAGGAGTTGCATCATTTTGGGAATGTCAGGACACTGAAAGACAGGCGGAATGATCTTTATGAAGTGAGATACCTGAAAGAGACTCCATGATTTTTGTAATTTCGCTTCGATAACCTGAATCAAGCTGTATGGACATCCCCATCCTCAGAGGCGTCGTCATCATCCTGGGCCTTTCGGTCGTCATCATCCTTGTTTTTCACAGGTTCAGGATTCCTTCCATCCTTGGGTTTTTGCTCACAGGTATCATCATCGGGCCTTATGGCCTCAGTCTGATCAAAGCATCCCATGAAGTGGAGCTGATGGCTGAACTTGGGGTGATCTTCTTATTGTTTGTAATTGGCATTGAGTTTTCGATCAAAGGGTTGATGTCCATCAAACGAACGGTTTTCCTGGGAGGGTTTTTACAGGTAACACTTACTATCGGCATTATTACATTAATCAGCCTTGGGTTTGGATTGCCACTGCAGCGGGCTGTTTTCATGGGATTCCTGTTCTCTTTGAGCAGTACGGCAATCGTCCTGAAACTTCTCCAGGAACGGGGCGAGATCACATCGCCCCAGGGGAGGGTGGCCGTCGGCATCCTGATTTTCCAGGATATCATCGTCGTACCGCTTATACTTATCTCCCCAATTCTGGCAGGGAACTCTCCGGATGTGCTGATGACGCTACTGATCCTTGTTGGGAAATTCGCAGCCATCATTGTAGTCCTCTTCCTCCTGGCCCGTTACCTCGTGCCGAAGTTGCTCGACCTGGTAATCAGAACGAATAACAATGAGCTATTTCTCCTGACTATCATTGTCCTCTGTTTTGCAACTGCCTGGCTTACAAACAGCATGGGTTTGTCCCTGGCACTTGGCGCCTTTTTTGCAGGATTGATTATCTCGGAATCTCCTTACAGTCACCAGGCAACAGCGATTATCCTTCCTTTCAGGGAGATTTTCATCAGCTTTTTCTTTGTCTCCATCGGGATGCTGCTGAATCTGCAGTTCTTCTTTCAGGAGATCCTCTATATCCATTTTCTGGCGATCGTTTCGTTAATTGCCAAGATGTTGATCATTGTTATTGTGGTAATCATCCTGCGCTACCCGCTCAGGGTGGTTCTATTGTCGGCATTGACTCTCTTCCAGGTTGGTGAGTTTGCCTTTATTTTATCGGCAACCGGTATCGCCGAAGGACTGTTATCGCCCGAAAATTACCAGTATTTCCTAGCTGTTTCGATTATGTCGATGGGAGCCACTCCGTTTATCATTGGATGGTCCCCGAAAATCACCGCTTTCCTTCTCAAACTCCCACTTTCACAGAAGGTCAAGAAGAGATTGGATACCTTCCGGAAGGTAAAGGCACTATCTCAGCGGCTTCCGGAAGCAATGGAAGATCACCTGGTCATCATCGGCTATGGCATCAATGGAAAAAATGTGGCGAAAGCAGCCCATGGAGCGCAAATCCCATACATTGTGGTTGAACAGGATCACGAATTGCTGAAAGAGGCTCAGTTAAATAATGAATTAGTGGTTTTTGGTGATGCAACACAGGAGGTCATCCTGAAACATGTACATGCCTTTTCGGCCCGGGTGGTTGTAATTGCAATTTCCGACCCGGATGCTACCCGTCTGATCGTATCGAAAATCCGGGAGCTCTCCGATACCGTTTATATTATCGTAAGGACCCGAAACCTGAAAGAGATTGATGGGAACCTGCGTTTGGGAGCCGACGAGGTAATCCCGGAAGAGTTTGAGACCTCCATCGAGATTTTTGCCAGGGTACTGCATAAGTACCTGGTGCCAGAGAGGGAAATCGTTTCATATATCGAGTCGATCCGGGCAGATAACTATGAGATGCTCCGGGATGTCAGAGGATTGCTAAGAAAGGGGCCCCTGCATCTCGATATCCCGCACATCCGGATCTACTCCATACAGGTTCAGTGTGAAGCCAATCGTGTTGTTGGAAAGAGTGTGGAAGAATCTGGCCTTCGAAGGGAATTTTGCGTAACCCTTCTCGCAATCCAGCGCAGACAAAAATACATCACCCAGATAGACCGGGCTACCGAGATTCAAATGGATGACGTTCTGTATCTGCTGGGCACGCCGGAAAATATCTCCAAGGTCTCTAAATATCTGCAGCTTTCATAACTTTGTACAAACAGACTATGATCAAGGATATGACCCTTCCCCCGTATCTCCGGAAAGGCGATAAAGTCGCCATCGTTTCTCCTGCCAGAAGCATCACCTTCGAGGAGGTCTTCCCTGCTATGAAACTTTTTCAGAAGTGGGGGCTGGAAGTGGTACTCGGGACACATGTATTTGGGAAGCATCATCAGTTCAGTGGCACGGATGAACAACGGCGACAGGACCTTCAACAAATGCTCGACGACCCCTCTATCAGAGCAATCATTGCCACACGGGGAGGGTATGGAACGGTCAGGATCATCGATGGACTTGATTTTACAACCTTCTCCAAACAACCCAAATGGATCGTTGGTTACAGTGATATCACAGTCCTTCACTCCCACATCCACCGGCATCTGGGAATTCAGACACTCCATGCTACGATGCCGTATAACATCAAGGATCAGGATATCAATGGAATAACCGTCGAATCGCTGAGAAAAGCACTCTTCGGTGAAAAAATTTCTTACTCCAAACATATAACCTTTTGGGATCGAACCGGATTAATGGAAGGCGAATTGGCAGGAGGGAACCTATCGATCCTATATAGTTTAGCCGGAACGCCTTCCGACATTGATACCAGAGGTAAGATTCTGCTGCTGGAAGATGTGGATGAATATGTATATCATCTTGACCGGATGATGATGAACCTGAAACGGAGCGGAAAGCTGAACGGGTTGAAGGGTCTGATCGTTGGCGGGCTGACTGCTATGAGAGACAACGAAGTGCCATTTGGGAAGAGTCCACAAGAGATCATCCAGGAGGCTGTAAAGGAGTATAACTACCCGGTTTGTTTCGACTTCCCCTCCGGCCACGAAAAGATGAATGTTGCTCTCTACCTCGGAAGAAAGGCCAGACTAATTGTGGAGAAAGAGGTTTCGGTGATTTTTGATTGATAGATGCACCCCTCCCCGGCCCTCCCCTGAAGGGGAGGGAGTAAGTCCCCTTTAGGGGATTTAGGGGTTCAATTTCACTATATCACTACATCACTATTTGATTTATGGGAGCAATACATGAATTGGGTAAAAAGGGGGAAGAACTTGCCGCCCGGCACCTTAAAGAGAAGGGATACAGAATCCTGGAAACAAACTGGCGGTTTGGGCGGAATGAACTGGATTTGATCGCAGAAGATGGCAACACGTTGGTCGTGGCGGAAGTTAAAACCCGTCATTCGAATGTCTTTGGCGAACCTGAGTTGGCGGTTACCCGTGAAAAACAACGCGTTATTATCCGCTCGGCGAATGCGTATGTTAGATGGAAACGCAGGGATGTTGAAGTCAGGTTTGATATCGTCTCAATCCTGGTTCAGGGAGATAACGTTAGCATCAACCATATTCCGGATGCGTTTTATCCGATGGTGAGGTGAGCATATGCTTTATTTATTATATTTGCAAAACATAAATAAAAATCATAAATCATGGCTACATTCACCAGTTCTCTGCCAGATTCTCTGCTGGGAAAATTGCATGAAATGGCAATGAAACTGAAAATCCCAAAGAATAAACTAATAGAAAAGGCCCTGGAGATCTATCTCGACCAACTTACCCGGGCTGAATACATAAGATCGTATAAACAGGCGGGGATGGATGAGAATATTTTAACCATGGCCGAAGAGGGGATGGAGGACTACCTGGAACAGCTTAACAAATGAAACAAGGCGAAATTTGGTATGCCGACCTTAATCCTGTCAGGGGAAGCGAACAGAAAGGACATCGTCCGGTTGTCATCATCAGCGGAAACCTGTTAAACACCTACCTGCAGGTTGTAATTGCCTGCCCCATAACCACAAAAATCAAAGGATATAAAGGCAATATCATTCTGGAACCAGATGACAAGAACAGGTTAGCTGAGAAATCAGAAATCATGATTTTTCATATCAGGTCTATTTCGAAGGAGAGGCTAATCCGGAAAATCGGAGATATTACTGTGGAGAATTTAGAGGAGATCAAACATGGTCTGGACGATATTTTAAGATACTAATCGAACATCCTCCAATCGACAATCGCCCAATCAATAAGATTTTCTTCTTCAAAACGCAACTCTCGTCGGGAGTGGCGACGCAAAAGAGATGGCTGGAGAAGTAGTTTCGGGTTTCGGGTTCCTTTGCGTCTTAGCGGTGATAGTCTTGGCATGTAACCCGAAAGTCTTATTTTTGTTCTCAGTCGTATTTAAAACCAACATGCTATCCCTATGAAAAGAAAGTCGTTTTATATATTCCTGGTCCTTCTTGTTTCGTATCAGCAAAATTATTCCTGCACCATCATCGTTGCCGGAAAGAAAGCCACTACCGATGGTTCGGTGATCGTCTCCCACTCTGATGGCGGTCCCGATTGCCGCTTTCGTGTGATCCCGCGGATGAAGTTTCCCAAAGGTTCTATGGCCCCGGTCTATTGGGGCATCCAGAATCCCCAGCAACCGCTTGATTCATATGGAGACACGTTAGGATTTATCCCTCAGGCAGAGGAGACCTATCAGTACATCCATTCGGCCTACAGCCACATCAATGAGTTTCAATTAGCCATCGGCGAGAGTACCATGAGCCAGAAGGATGAACTGCGTACCGACCGTGAAACCGGGAAACAGATCATGACGGTTGAGCAGGCCATGATCTTTGCCCTGCAGCGGTGTAAAACCGCTCGTGAAGCGCTGAGTCTGATCACGGATCTGATGGATGACTATGGTTTTCTGCCTTCCTGCGGCACTGAATCGGAGTGCCTGGCGATTGCCGATAAAAATGAGGTCTGGATCCTGGAGCTCTTTTCAGTGGGACCGGATTGGGTCCCGGGAAGTGGAAACCCCGGAGCGTTATGGGCTGCCCAACGGCTTCCTGACGACCATGTCACAATGATCCCGAACTGGAGTATCATCAAGGAGATCGACATCGCGGATACCAACAACTTCAGAGTTTCTTCCAATTACCAGCAGATTGCCATCGATCATGGATGGTGGGATCCGGCGAGCGGAAAGGAGTTTATCTGGCAGGATATTTATGCACCTGTTCCCCGCGAATGGGCAACCAGCCGCTTCTGGCTTTTCCATGCCCTTTATTCCCCTGATTTGCCCGGACTTCCCGATCGGTGGACAACCGACCCTTTCAAAGGAGATGACCAGTATACTCAGTTTGTGGAACCGTTATCACTTTATCCCTTTTCCATCAAACCTAACAAGCTGATCTCGGTGAAGGATGTGATGAATTTCCAGCGTTCCACCTTTACCGGAACAATTTACGATAAAGAGCTGGCGCCTGACTGGTACATTCCTTCCGACAGCGGAACTCTTGTCAGGAGTGTGCTCACCACCCCGTTCCCCACCATTGAGATGAGAAAGCTGTTGAATATTAACAGGCGCCGCAATGTGGCGCGTGCACGCGGGGAGTACGGGATGATTGCCCAACTCCGTTCCTGGCTGCCTGATGCCGTTGGTGGGATCTATTACATATATGTGGACAATGTTTTTACGTGTGCATATGTTCCAATCTATGCCGGTGTTGCTGACGTAGCGGAGTGTTACAAGATATGGGATAAGGAGAAATTCGACGACAACTCCATCCGATGGTGTGTTGACTTTGTAGACAACTTGCTCTACCTTCGCTGGCAGGATGCAGTCAAGGATCTACATGCGGTGCGCGATCCATATGAGCAAGCGTTGTTTGATGATCAGGCTGAGGTTGACAAAAAAGCTGCGGAGTTATTGAAAAAGAACCCTGAAAAAGGCAAGGAGTATCTGACCAACCTAACCATCGATCGAATGAATCAGGTTCACAAAATGTATCAGGATCTTAGAATCACATTAATCGAAAAATATACGAATAATAAACAGGGGATATAATACCCCCAAGCCCCTTTTAGGGGGTTTGTGGGCAAGCAGGAGTATTATTTTCTCCCGAAATCTGCCGGAATCTCCCCCCAGTATTCGGTCTCCCATTTGAGGATTTTGTTCGGCCAGGTGTTTGCCCTCAGCCAGTTCTCTGCTCTCTCCAGAAGCCGGAACAGCTCTTCGTTTTTTGCAGTTCGCTCAAGTTTTGTGTTTGCTGTTTTTTTTCGCACCCAGGCGATCGCGGTGCGGGAGTCGGAATAGATGGGCCAGTCGGAGTTCCGCTGTCCAAGGTAAGCAATGGCATGAACTACAGCAAGAAATTCCCCGATGTTGACTGTCCCCTCCGGGAAAGGGCCCTGCCGGAAAAGCTGAGCCCCCGATTTGGTATCCACACCACGGTATTCCAGAACACCAGGATTCCCACTGCAGGCAGCATCCACACAAATACTGTCGGGAATGGGAGTCCCGATCAATGGGTTGTCGCAAACGATCTTTTTAGGAGCAGCCAAATCGTTGCTCATGTATTTTTCGTGGTCGTCGTGAAACGCGGCTTCGGCGAGCTCCTTTGTCGGAAACCCTTTATATTTCGCCCCGTTGTATCCTTCTACCTGTTTCTTGCAGTCGCTCCAACCATTGTAAATACCGGGCTGTTTCCCTATCCAGACGACGTAAAATTTATTTTTTGGCATTGATCAATTTCTTATTGTCCAAAGATACAATAATCATAAAACCGTAATTGTTTCGTTACTTTTGTAATTATGAATCCCATCAAACGCCTGGCAGGTCAAACCGCCATCTACGGTCTTCCTTTCATCGTCTCAAGAATTCTGTTTTACCTTCTTGTGCCCTTGTATACCCGCCTCTTTTTACCAGGTGAATATGGAACTGTCAGTGTCTTCTATTCATACACAGCGCTCCTTTTGGTGATCCTCACCTATGGCATGGAAACAGCCTTTTTCCGCTATTCCCAGGAGGAGCCTGATAAGAACAGGGTCTTTAGCACATCATTCCTCTCGCTTGTCATCTCGACCCTGCTTTTTTTATTTCTCTCTATCGGGTTCTCAGGAACGGTAGCTTCGTGGATCCAATACCCCGACAAGCAGATTTATGTGATCTGGTTTGCTCTGATCATCGGGTTCGACATCGTTACCACCATTCCTTTTGCCAAACTGAGAGCCCTCAACAGACCCATCCGGTTTGCTTATCTCAAAGTGATCAATGTCTCAACCGCCGTCTTCTTCAATCTGTTTTTTCTTCTTTTGTGTCCCTATATCCTGAAGCATACCTCTTCAGAAGCCTTGGGAAGCGCTGTGAGGCTCATATATAATTCCGATTGGGGTATCGAATATATATTTATAGCCAACCTGATAGCTTCCGCATTGACCTTCCTGTTGTTGATCCCCGAGATGACCGGTTTCAAACTGGTCTTTGACCGGGTACTCTGGAAACGGATGTTCATCTATGCCTTTCCCCTTTTATTTGCCGGCATGGCAGGAATCATCAACGAAACCTTCGACCGGATTCTGCTAAGGTATATGCTCCCCCCCGATATTGCTGCAGCTGAAGTGGGGATTTATAGCGCATGTTATAAGATTGCAATCCTGATGACTATTTTCATCACAGCATATCGTTATGCCGCCGACCCATTCTTTTTTTCGTATTACAAAAGAGAGGACGCCAAAGTCACCTATGCCCGTGTGATGAATTATTTTATCATCGCTGTATCCATCATCTTCCTGGCTACGATGTTATACCTGGACGATTTTGTGATGCCGCTTCTGATCGGAAAGGAATACTGGCAGGGCAAAGCCGTGATCCCCATTTTGATGCTGGCTCATCTCTTCCTGGGGGTCTATTACAACCTCTCCATTTGGTATAAACTTACCGGCCAGACCAATTACGGTGCCTGGCTGGGGATTCTGGGAGCAGTTATCACAGTTGGGCTGAATATCCTGTGGATACCGAGGTCGCCCGACCACTACCTTTCCGGTTATATGGGTTCCGCGTGGGCTACGTTTATCGGATACGGGGTCATGTTGGTTCTTTCGTACATTTTGGGCCAGAAATATTACAGGGTCCCTTATCAGTTGAAGAAGATCTTTACCTACCTCGGGATCGCCATCGGATTCTATTATCTAACTGTCTTTATCAAGCCTGAGACTGCATTCATCAGAGTCGCATTTCATTCCCTGCTATTGATACTATACCTGTTGATTATCGCGTTTATGGAGAGAAAAGATATGGTGTCGTTGTGGGCTTCCATCCGCCGAAAAAACGGGTAGAGTCATCCTGCTTTTTATTAACTTTGCCACTTTCAACTGATTATGAAGGTTAAGATCGTCAACAGATCCCATCATCCATTGCCTGCTTATGAAACAGATTCCTCTGCAGGGATGGACCTCCGCGCTTTCCTTCGTGAAGATATTGTTATGAAACCTCTTGAAAGAGCGCTGGTACCAACGGGTCTCTTTATTGAGCTGCCGGTTGGATATGAAGCGCAGGTGCGTCCCCGTAGCGGATTGGCTATTAAAAAAGGGATCACAGTGTTAAATACACCGGGTACCATTGATGCAGATTACCGGGGAGAGGTGAAGGTGATTCTGATCAATCTATCTACTGAGGAGTATGTTGTGAAGGATGGAGAGAGGGTTGCCCAGATGATCATCTCGGCACATACCCAGGCGAACTGGATTGAGGTTGACGAACTGATGGAAACGGATCGTGGAGCCGGAGGATTTGGCCATACAGGAACGAAATAAGTCAATGCATCAATGCATCAATGCAGGAATGCAGGAATGCACCAATGCATCAATGCAGGAATGCATCAATGCAGGAATGGGGGAATTAGGAATGCAAGAATGAATGGATGATGAAACAGCGTGAGATAAAATTTATTTGCTTGATGGTGTTGCTCCTTGGAGCAATGGTGGGTTCACCTTTGTTTGCCCAGCAGGGAGAAGATGCAGTAGATCAGTATCCGAAAGAGAAGCCTGTGAGCAATCCGTCGGCACTGATTGATGCCAAGAAGCTGCTGATCGCAGGGAATGATAAGGATGCTGAGGTCCTGCTCAGGAAATATATAGACAAGTACACGAAAGATCCGGTAGCCTATTATGAGATCGGCAAAATCCTGGCGGGTCGGAAATCATATCCTGAAGCCAAACTATTCGCTGAGAAGGCCTGGGAGCTTGATCAGTCGAATATATGGTACCAGTTATTTTTTGCAGAAACCTGTCAGCTGGCCCAGGATTACGAACAGGCAATGGTGATCTTCGAAACGATTGTCGCTACCAATCCCGACAACCTGGATTACTACTACCAGTTGGCCGCACTTTACCTGGGCCTGGGGAAGTATGATCTTGCAATTAAAATCTACAATAAGATCGAAAAACGCATGGGAATCTCCGAAGATATCTCTATGCAGAAGCATAAGATCTATCTCCATCAGAAAGAGTACCAGAACGCCGAAGTGGAACTGATAAAACTGATGGAATCACAGCCTGACGATAGCCACTATTACAGCATCCTGGCAGAGTACTATATGTCGAGGGATAAAAAAGGGAAAGCGCTGGAACTGTATAACAAAATTCTGGAGATTGACCCCGATAACGCCTATATTCATATGACCCTCGCCGACTATTACCGGAAAACCGGGGAAAAGGAAAAGGTGTTTGAAGAGCTGAAACTTGGTTTTGGCAATCCTAACCTCGACGTTGATACAAAGATTAACATCCTCCTTTCATTCTATACCATCAATGAGATCGTAACCGATTTAAAAGGGCAGGCATTTGAGCTGGCAGAGTTGCTGATCCATACGCATCCCGATGATCCGAAAGTGTTCTCAATCTACGGAGATCTTCTGGCTCAGGACAAACAGTTTAAACCAGCCCGGGATGCCTTTCTTCGCGTTATTGCCCTGGACAGTAGTAAGTATGTTGTTTGGGAGGAGTTGTTGCGGATGGATTTGTTGATGAATGATTACGAACACCTCATCAAATACGGTCATCGCGCCATTGAGCTTTACCCCGAGCAACCAGTGCTCTATTTGTTCACAGCGCTGGGAGAACTTCAGGTTAAAAATTTTACAGAAACAGAGAAGCTCCTCAACAAAGGGGTTAAACTGGTGGCTAACAACAACGAACTCCTTGCCCAATACTACATGTACCTGGGTGATACCTACCACGCCCTCGACCGGGTTGAAGAATCGGATAAAGCTTACGATAAGTCGTTACAGATCAAAGATAACAGCCCGTATGTCCTGAATAATTATAGCTACTACTTGTCTAACAGGGGAATAAACCTGGAAAAGGCTGAACAGATGTCGAAGCAAGCGTTGAATATGGAGCCGGATAACTCCTCATTTCAGGACACATACGGCTGGGTCCTGTTCAAACTCGGCCGGTTTGAGGAAGCACTCGAATGGATTGGGAAGTCACTTGAAGACAGGGAAAATATTTCCGGTGAAGTACTGGAACATTATGGAGATGTGCTGTATAAACTTGGTCGGGAAAAAGAAGCACTCGGTTACTGGCAACGAGCTTTGGAGAAAGGAAATGGATCGGACCTTCTGCAGGAGAAGATTACCGGGGGAAAATGGATCGAATAATGAAACTACAAAAATCATTCATCTCCCACCTTTTTTTAATTGGCCTCACCGGGGCTCTTCTGTTCACATCCTGCAGAACACACCGGAGCATTATTAAACAGCCGATCAAGGAAGAAGGAGCGGATTACCTGTTTGGCAAGTTGAAGGAGAGGGAATTGCAATTCATTACACTAAGTTCCAGATTTTCAGCTGATTACAAAAACGGGAATCAAAAATACGCTTTCTCAGGCCAGATCCGTATCCAGAAAGATACACTGATATGGCTCTCTCTTTCCGTGATGGGACTGGAAGGGATGCGGCTAATGATCTCCCAGGATTCGATAAAATACATCAACAGGTTGAATGACACATATCTGATAGGAGATTGGTACGACCTGAATAAATTTCTGAATACGAATATTGAATATGACATCCTGCAATCCTTTCTGATAGGTAATGATATCTCATTTTACGAGGAGGGAAAATTCAAAGCAACCATCGACAAGAATGAATACAAGTTGTCTTCCTCTTCCCGCCAGAAAATGAAAAAGTATATCAGAAATCAGGAGGAGGAACGCAATGTCTTTATCCAAAATATCTGGCTTAATCCCGAAAACTTCAAAATCACCCGTGCCGACGTCAAGGAGATCAGAAAAGATAATATTAAACTCGATGCCACATACTCCTCTTTTGAGACAATTGGCAGCCAGCTATTTCCCCGTGAGATGGTTTACCTGATCACGGCGGAGAACCGAATCATTGTCGATGTCACATTCTCCAGGATCAACATTGATGAACCGATGAAGTTTCCGTTCAATATCCCATCTAAATTTACCCGTATCAGACCATGAAGCGCCAGTTGGTTACATATCCGGCCCAACGGTTCCTGATAGTATCCCTGTTTACTCTTTTTCTGTGTTTTGGGTTGGGATCATCCGCACAAACAACCAAGGATGAGCTGAATCAAAACCGCCAGAAGCTGGAGAGTGAGATAGAATATACTTCCAAACTTCTCGATCAGACAAAAAAAACCAAGGAGACTTCACTCCGCGATTTACAACTTCTGAGCAGTCGTATTAAAAAGCGGGAAACGTTGATAAATACAATCGGCAAGGAGATTGATGGTGTGAATCGAAAGATTCGGGAAGACCAGAACCTGATCGATAAACGGTCACGGGAATTGAAGGAGCTGAAAGATGAGTATGCACGGATGATCTATTATGCATATAAGATAACAAAGGCCCAGAATAAGTTGCTATTTATCTTTTCAGCCAGGGATTTTAACCAGGCCTATCAAAGGTTAAAGTATTATCAGCAGTATACGGCATATCGCCGAAAACAGGCTGAGCGTATCCGTGAAGCGCAGGTAGCGCTGAGTAAACAGATGCATGCATTGGAACTTTCGAGGGCTGAAAAGCTAAAGCTGGCAGAGTCGGAGTCGACAGAAAAATCGAAACTCAACAAAGAGAAACAACTGAAAGACAGAACGGTTCAGGATCTCTCAAAAAAGGAAAAGCAGCTTATAGCAACGTTACGTACGAATCAGAAGGCGTTACAGAAGTTGCAGCAAGAGATTGAGCGTATCCTGGCGGAAGAGGCACGAGCAAGGGCTTCAGATAAAACCAGGGATGCCGGCGTTAAAGCGGCAGAGATACGTCTCTCATCAAACTTTGCCGCTAATAAAGGGCGGCTTCCATGGCCTACCGACCAGGGAGTAGTCACCTCTACTTTTGGGGAGCATCAACATCCTGTGCTGAAGTATGTGAAGGTGAACAATAACGGGATCGACATCATGACGAGTCAGAGTGCCTCTGTTAAAGCAATTTTCAATGGTGTCGTCAGTAAAGTTCTTTCCATCCCAAACCTGAATAAGGTGGTGATGCTGCGTCATGGCGATTACCTTACTGTTTATTCAAATCTTGATGAAGTAACGGTTACGGGCGGTCAGAATGTGGTAACCGGCCAGGTTATCGGAAGGGCACATTACGATCGGGACGAGGGGAAATCAGAAATAAACTTCCAGGTCTGGCAGGCAAAAACGATTATGAATCCACAAGACTGGCTCAGCAACAGATGAATTCACACTGGGGAGAAATAGCTGCATTGATTACAGCAGCTTTCTGGACTGTCACAGCCCTGGCATTTGAAGCCGCCGGCAGGAAGATCGGCTCACTCGTTCTTAACCTGCTCCGGCTGATCCTCGGCTTTCTTTTATTAAGCACATTTACCCTCTTCTACAGGGGGTATTTTTTTCCCGTTGACGCATCGGCGGAAGCGTGGTTCTACCTTTTTATCTCCGGGCTGGTAGGCTTTGTTATCGGTGATCTATGCCTCTTCCAGGCCTTTGTAATGATCGGCGCCCGGGTATCCATGCTTATCATGTCACTTACACCTCTTTTTACCGCACTTATCAGCTGGATCATCCTCGGTGAGACCCTTACCCTACAAAACTGGTTTGGCATGATGGTGACGATGGCCGGGATCTCACTGGTTATATTGAAAAAGGCCGATCGCTCCAGCCAGAAAGGGATGTTCAACCGGTTCAAAGTTGGTTTTCCTATGGTGGGTGTACTGCTTGCACTGGGAGGATCAATAGGACAAGGAACTGGGCTGGTTCTCAGTAAGTTCGGCATGCAGGAGTACGATGCTTTTGCAGCTTCCCAGATCCGTGTTCTCGCGGGAATCTTCGGATTTGTTCTTATTTTTACAATCCTCCGACGGTGGCGTGATGTATTTTTGGCGCTAACCTTCCGGAAATCGATGCTTCAGATGTCACTAGGGGCATTTTTCGGCCCCTTCCTGGGAGTTTCGTTCTCGCTCATTGCTGTGAAATATGCTTCTGCCGGTGTCGCCGCCACATTGATGTCTATCGTTCCGGTGCTTATCATTGCCCCTTCAGCTATCTTCCTGAAAGAGAACGTATCCCTTAAGGAGATTACGGGAGCCATTATAGCTGTAGGAGGTGTGGCGCTGTTTTTTTTGTAAGTAAAGGTGGATCAAGAACAATTGCTATGCAAAGCAATTACCTGGACAGAATTATCTTTTCCGTTACCTTCCCGGCTTCCCTTTCGATCTCCAGAAAATAAATCCCTGATGCCAGATGCCGGATATCCAGATGCCGGATATAGGATCCCTGTATGGCGATATCTTTCTCTTCCAAAAGAACCTGGTTCCCGGATGAGCGGATGTTCCAGGAGATAATCTCCCGGTCGGGTACATGAATCCGGATGTCAAACTCACCATTGGAAGGGTTGGGTGAAGCGGAATAGCTGAAATGGTTCAAGAGATCCTCAATTACAGTACAATCCTTAAAGGTGACGTTAACAGAGTCGGTGGTTGAACAGCCATCTGAATTGCTTGCAATTACCTTAAATCGGGTCGTTCCGATTCCACCGGCTACAGCGGTATCGATTAGAATGGAGGGAGTGGTATAACCACCTGGGGTCCAAAGATAAGAGATGTTCGGGATTTCTTCTACCGAAAGAGTTCCTGATTGCCAGGAGCAGAGGGTGTCTTTTGGGTCTACAAGGATTGAGACATCAGGAGTCTCACCGATTGACAGGATCATGCTGTTTACGGCACTGCCATACTCCACAAACCCGCGAAGCAACAACGTTACTTCGCCGGAGAGGATATCATTCGTCCCGGGATAATAGAGTGGATTGAGAATGGTATCGTTGCTGAAGATGCCATCTCCTTTAGATGTCCATTGAAGGCTGTCGTACCCTGAAGCCATTCCGTTGAGTTGATAAGGTGACTCGCTGCAGACAAAGCCATCCGGACCGGCATCCATATCGGGTAATATTGGCGGGGGGAAATCAATAAAATCTATCCATGCTTTATCCAGGCCTAAACCCAGGTAGATATCCTTGATGTATTTCCATTTGAAGTTATGGGCGCCTGCCTCAACTGGGAATGCAACACGGCCCCAGGGGACATCACCCGACCAGCTTCCCTGAAGCACACCATCGATGTAGAAGTGAAGAAAATCATAATCGGGTTCAGAAGAGACCCTCCGGTAAAAAGATATACTGTCGTTGACACCAGCAAGATAGTCTACATCCAGGATGGATGATTGGTCATCACCAAGCACAACAGTGGTGGCGCAATAAATCCCTTCATATGGGTTAACAGTTGTAATTGTCCATGGCTTGTTCCCGGTACGGCGCCAGGGAAACTTGAAAAAGGTGTTCGTCTCCCAGTCTTCTACAATGATTCCGATGGTCTGCAAGAATGAGGCATCGGCGTGGTAAAGTCCTGACATCGCCCTGTAATCCAGGAATATCCCTGCTCCAGTTGGAGCTTCATCATCTACGGAGAGGGAGAAAATAGCTGTTTTGGGAGCGAGATCAACAAGGGTATCAAGGTACGAGCTGTCGTTAAGTATCGTAATAAAGGATGATTCACTGGAGAGCAGTCCATAGGTGTTGAGGCAGGGGAAGTCGCCATAGTTGGCGGTGGTGATCCTGATTTCAGCGGTCTCTCCCGGATCCAGCCTGCCATTGTTATTTCCTCCGTTTTTGTCATCAATCACCAACCTGATGATCCGTAACGATGGGGCATGGGATTCGATGGAGAAGTGACTTTTCCAAGTGGTATCGGGGCTGCTGACAGTTACCGTGAACTTCACTTTGATGCCGTCGGGGATGGTATCGGAGACCTTGAACGCATATCCGTTTGGAATGATCTTGATCTCTTCAGCCTGCATCGTGGCATAGAACTCAGTAGAATCGGTGATGGTAATGTATGGCGATGTAACAGAAAGAACAGCCGAAAGGTCAACGGCAGGCTGGTCTCCAATATTTTTCAATCCCAGGCTCAAGTGCAGGGAGTCACTGAAATTCAACGTTTGTGGAAGATCTTCAGGGATGCGTGTAAGTTCATTGGAGTAATAGGATACATAGGGCTGCCCGGGAGGGGGACCCAGGTCAAAGGCGGAGACGTAAGTAAGTGCATTGCCTGCCCGATTGTCAGTCCATATCGGATAAACCTTCATGTTTAATGCCTTGATCCCAATATAGTCGCCGAAATAATCGGCTGCCATCCCGGGAATGGGTGCCGGTGTAAAAGCGACATCGGAGACCTTAAAATCGGTCCAGCTATTCCCGGCATCGTAAGAGTAAGAGACCCAGGTCTCAAGCATGGTACTGTCTACATTCCGATCATCATAATAGATGACACAGAGGTTTCCATTCATGGGATCGCAGGTAATCCATGGCAGGAAATGTTGTTTGCCCAAACCTGAAAGGTCCTGGTTCACGCGTACAGGTGTCGACCAGGTATCGCCCAGATTGGAAGAGGAGATCATGTATATGTCGATATCGGTGCCGGTGTTGATGCCCGGCACTCCGATGTTGGCCCATACAACATACAGGTTACCATGGTTTGGGCCGCTACTCAGATCTACAGTCATCACTGGGAATGAGGCTACACGCATATCCTTGCTCGTACCACTTGCCCGGATGCCTTTGATATTTGAAAGGATGCGGTTCCCCGGAACCCAGGTTTCGCCACCATCCAGCGATTTGGCAAAACCGATGGCTGTTTCATCAGAAGGCCACGTATCATATATGATCCATGTTGCATAGACCTCTCCGTTGGGCCCTGTCTGGATATTCACCCCCTGGTTGTGTTTTACGGCATTAACATGGTGGCTGATCCCGGTGGGGATCGACCAGGAGATACCCTGGTCGGTGGAACGTGCAATCTCAATCTGATTCTGGTTGGGAGATCCGTCTACATAACAGGACCAGGCGGCATAAAGGTATCCTTGGTAGGGACTATCTTCTGAATTGTCGATCCAGAGATGATTTTTATCCAGGAGGTCTCCGAAACCTCCAACTACGTGAGCAACCACAACATCGGTCCAGCTCTGACCCTGATTTGTGGAATAGGCTACAGACTGCCCCCTGCCATTATTGATCTTCCCCACATACCACCATCCGTTGCGGCCGATAGCTGTTGCCGGATCCCCGCTGTTGGTCTGGCCAACACCAAAGATGGAACCTCCCCAGGTAGAGGCAGCATCGAAGGACAAGTAACGGTCGCAGCCATATAGGTTCTGGGCGTAGGAGCCGTTCCAGTCGCTGGAGTTGTTGGAGTTCAACAGGATGGATTCGTCTTCCGGATCGATGAAGATGGAATTTTCACTCTGTGTAGTTGCACCGCTGGTCGTTATCGCCACATCCGGCGAATCCTGAACGAATAAGCCATCTGCCAGGATCATGGAGGAGCCTTTGACTGCTTGTGGTATAATACGCCATGGATTCACCTCCACATAACCCATTCGGGCCATCAAATCCCAGTATCCCATGTTGTCGATACGGGTATTCACGTTGCCTTTTCCAGCCGGAGTAATCTTTGGAAAATGAGGCAGATTTTGGGAAAAGCCTGAGAGGGAGAAGAATAAAAAGAAGAAAAGAGATAAATATATCGAATAATTTTTCATAGCAGATTGATTTGTCTTCTACTTCCGAAGGTCTTAATAATGACCAAAAAAAGGATCGAAGGGTTGCATTCAAGTGAAAAAGAATTAATTAAAAACCAGGACTTTTTCGACCAGCAGGTTTTCTTCTGACTTCAGCTTGAGAAGATAGACTCCATCCTTCGCCAGGGGGATCGAGATATCAATGTTAAGTTTACTGGTGATATTTATTTCTTTTCGCTCAACCACTACTCTTCCTGTCAAATCAGTGATCTCGATTGAAAACTTACCAGGATTCTCGGATGTGATATCCAAAACAAAGTCGCCGTCATTGGGATTTGGGATGATACTTACCCGGATCCCATGATCCTGTTCCATGATGAAAACAGGATCGATATAAGTGACAATGATTGTATCGCCGTCTGAACAAGAGTTGGCGGCGACTTCGACCCAATACGTCACAAGTGGACTTCCGCTATAGGAAGCATCGATGGTTTGAGTAGTAGCACCTGTTGACCAAAGATAAGTTGATCCGGGATTTTCGGCATCCAGGGTTAGGGGTTGGATATATGTGACTGTGGTATCCTCTCCAAGGTTCACTACTGGATGTTCGTTCACGGCTATGTCGAATGGATCTGACCAGCTACTTTCATTACATTCATTTATACCCTTCACCACTACGGATGCAGTTCCGGTAAACGAACTGCTCCAGGTAACGGTGCCAATGGTATCGGTTCCTGCGATGGCGCCTGCCGTTACCGGGGAGAGATCCCATGAATAGCTAAGGGCATACAAAGCATGGCTGGTAGAATAAGAAGTATTATCTGACCCCTGGCACAAGGGGGTGGGCCCTGAGGGTGCAGCTGGCTGATTAGGGAAAGGCCTGACATGGATCTGGAGTGCAGGAGAGAAGGAACCGGCCCCGCAAGTTCCGTTAGCCTGGGCAGCGAGTTCGGCATAACCGCTCCAGCTATTGGCCCAGTCGATGACCACTGATGTGTCGGAAACCGTAAGCACTCCGGCAGTGTCAGGAGTGAGTTGCCAGGTATAGGAGATGGCATTGGCGGCAGAATTAATGGTGTAGAGGGTGTTCGCATTGTTTTGGCACAATAGCGTGTCGCCCTCTGGTATGCCCGGTGTATCCGGTAATGAATCAACTGTGATGTAATTGTTTTTGGTCATCGAAGTTACATAAGTGTTCCAGGTAGTGGTAAGGGTTACATTGTAAGTCCCGGTAGATCCGTATTCGATATCCTGAGGATTTTGCAGCGTGGATGTGGATGGAGTCCCTCCTGGAAATGACCAGCTCCAGGCAGTGGGCGATCCGGAAGAGAGGTCAGTGAAATCCACGCTCAGGTTTTGACAGATGGTAGTCGAATCAGCTGAAAAATCAACCGAATAGGGGACGTACATATCTGATCCCCAAAGTCCTCTGCCGTAAGTGCTTGCCCTGATCACATCGGCACTTATAGAGTCGTTGTCGTAGTAGATTTCAAGTTCCGTTATTTCCGCACTGATAGGAAGGCCGGTCCTGAATGGGATCCAGGTACCGGTATTCTGATCTTTATAATAGACTCCGGCATCGGTACCTACATACAATCCCTCGTTCGAATTCTTATAGTAAACGACGCTGCTCATGTGGATCACCGGAAGGTTCCCCGAAATGTTTGACCAGGATTGCCCTTTGTTAGTGGATTTGTAAATATAATTTCCCAGTGTCATATAAACTGTGTTGGGATCTGTGGGATGTGCTTCGAGATCAGACGGAACACCTCCTGCAGGGAGAAAAGAGGTAAGATCGGTCCACGTAGGACTACCTGCCAAACAGTTGTCGGTTCGAAACAATTTGCTGTCGTACCTTGCGGCATAAAGAGTACTGGTATTGGCCGGTGATTGTTCAAGGACCGCCATGTTGCTGCTGTTGCTTCCTGCCAGGTTGTTGGAGATCTTGGTCCAGGTGAGGGTGTTGTTGGTTCTGACATCATTGCATCGCCAAACATTTTTATACCCCACAAACATCATCTTGACATCGGATTCACTAAGTATGAACGGCGTGATCCATGCCCCGCTCTCAGTGATCCCGAAAGTCCCGTTTCCCGCTATGTGCAGGTCATTCCCGTTGTTATATAACCGGTAGATATCGCCATAGTAAATCGTATAGTAAGTATAAGATGCATTGGTATAGTCAACAGCGCATTCCATGCCGTCGCCTCCACCGGACTGTTCCCAGCCTGAGGCGTTATAGGTATAGGTGCCGTTGTCCTGAAAACCATTAATCACCTTCTCTTTAACAGTTTGGCTCTGGCCGAGTTTATAGATTTGTCCAATTGTCATGGTCACGGTCCGGTCAGTCCAATTGGTTCCTCCATTTAGGGTGAAGTAGAGGCCCCCGTCGTTACAGGCCCATAAGGCTCCGTTTACGGGAGAGTAAGTGAGGAAGTGACAGTCGGCATGTACTTCCGCAACTCCGCAACCACCATACCAGTGGGAGTTGATTGCCCAGGTGGATCCCCCGTTGGTGGATTTCCATACATTGACACCCCCCACATAGATGGTTTCAGCATTGGTGGGGTCGGCTGCAAGGGCAAGGTCATACCACCCTTGTCCCCCAGTATTGCTTCCGTTACATGACCAGTCGAGGATGTTGGGAGAGGTAGAGCGCGTTGAGAAAGATAATCCGGCATCGGTCGAGCGGTAAAGTCCTTTAAATCCGGATGAGGGATTTGACTGAACGAAATAGACATAGTTGGGGTTGGCAGCAGTTACTGCGATGGTTCCTCGTTGCCCGGTTGTGAGTCCGGCTGTGATTTGTGTAAACGAAGCCCCGTTGTTGGTGGAACGGTAGAAATCGGCATTTTTGGCGGCGTAAACGATGTTGGGATCGTTGGGATTGAAGCAGATATCCTTGAAATTTCCACTCACGGAAAGTGTCCAGGAAGATCCCCCGTCGGTAGACCGATAAATGCCTCCACTGGTAGCAGCCAGGAAAATGGTAGCGGTTGTTGGGTGTTGAATGATCTTTCCAACTGTTTTATTTCCCATTCCGGCATTGGATGAAGACCAGGTTAATCCACCGTCCAGACTTTTAAAAACGCCCAATCCTGGAGCGTCTCCTGCATCACGGTCGCCTGACCCAATGAGGATCTTTAACGGATTGTTATAATCAGCAACAATGGCTGAAACGCCAAGTGTTGGCAACGTATCGGTGGTAGTAATCCAATTCAGACCACCGTCAGTGGTTTTCCAAAAGCCGCCGGAAGGGGATCCAACAAAGAGGGTATTGGCGACAGTCGGGTGAAAGCCAATAACATTCAAACGCCCTAATCCGATGTATCCCGGAGGTCCCGGAGAGGGAATGAGGGAAGGGCCGTAGGAGATCCAATTACCGCTGATTGATTCAGTGTTATCTGTAAATGTTTCGTATGCATCGAATACTTCGTCAGGAGCCGGCCGGGTCCCATCAGGAGTTACCCTGCTCTGCATCATGTACTCCCAACGCTTATATACTTTCCATCCGCTGCTTCGGGTTACAGGCTTGTTTTCCCAGTACAGGCCGAATGCACGTTCAACCTGAAAGAAATTAACAGAGGGATCCTGCATCATCTCGATCCAGTAAGGAAAGCTGGCAGTATCGTTCAGTGATGCATTTGACTCCGGATGCTGTTGAGCAGAAGAGGCCTGGCAGAATATGAATCCCACCAGGATCAGGAAGAGGCACTTGTTCATAATCTGGACTAAATAGTAATAATATTAATACGACAAAGGTACATATTTATAATTGGTTGAAAAACGATCAATAAAAAAAAGGCAATCGAAAAAACGACCGCCTTTTTATATAAGGTGTTTCTATTTTAGCTTCAGGCTGCCTTCATACATAGTCAGCTGTAACACCGGGCAGGTTTGCTCATCTGCTCCTTTAATAACCCCACGATAGTGAAAATCACTACCATCCTTGTGATAGAGAGTCTCTTTGAATGCGGACTCAGGGAAATCGATATCAGTATATTTGAGAGTGGCATCAATTTTATAGAGGGTTCCTGTTTCAAAGATGATGTCTACATCTGTGTATTTTGATGTGACACTGATGCCTGTGAACATTTTTCCTATGCGCTCTATTTTAATTTTATCTTCATAGCTGCTGGAAAATTTCACTTCATAGGCTTCCAGAAAACTGACCGATTTGACCGATTTGAGATCGAAGTTGCAGTATTTGGCCTGGATTTTCAGGTTATCAATATTTCCGGCGTGGTTGATTTCGGCCTTCGCCTCGTAGAGGGTCAGGTTTACATCCTGAAGTGAGCCAATGGCGCCTTTTGAATATTTCATGCTGATCGAGGCTTTCCCTCCAATTATCCCGGCTTTCAGATCGCTCTCATAAAGGGTCAAAGAGAGCTCACCGTTAAGATCAGGAAGTATCAGGTCTTCATATTTCATTGAATCGTGGATCAGGTCGGGTGAGATTTCCGACTCTTCGATCGGTTCATCGGGTACATCACTCAACTGATTCTCATCCATATCCACAATCAGAGGGCGCCTTTTTCGGAGATAGGAGATACATTGGTTGATCACAATCCGTTTGAGCCAGACTCCGAATGTACAATCACCCCGGAACGCGTTCAATTTGCTAAATGCCTTGATGAAAGACTCCTGGAGGAGATCGTGGGCTTCATCCTGATCGGCAACCATACGCAAACAGATATTATACATTGCCTGTGAGTATTGTTTGTACAACCGGTATTGGGCAACACGATCCCCTTTTTTGCAAAGATCAACCAGATCCCTGTGAATGTCAGTCACCGCCCTGTTCAAATCGGTTTGTTTTGCCATAATGACGTCAAGAAATGAAAAAAGTTGGAATGGGGCAAAAAATATCGATGAAATAAAAAAGGAAGGGGCAATCCCCACCAAAAAAAGTAGGGACGAGGCATGCCTCGTCCCTACAGGTTCGAATGTTGGATCCGGTTGTTTACCGGTCGATCACCACACGGATAATCGAGGTTCCCTTACTTCCTTCTACCTTCAGGTGATAGATTCCTTTAGGTAGTGAAGAGAGGTCAAGTGTTTTGGTAAGTTTGTTGAATATGCCTACATTCTCTTCGGAATAAACTAAAGTTCCCAGAAGATTGTAGATTCTGATGTTCACTACACTCTGCTCATTGACATTCAGTGCCAGGCTGAATCTACCCGAATTCGGATTCGGGTAAACAGCAATGTTATAGGCATTGAACTCATTGATACCAAGTGTATTTTTCACGGTAACAACTTTGGCAGGTGAGAAGTGTCCGTCGCATTCATCGGAAGCGCCAGCGTAAGTGATACTGGCATCGCCCCTGAAATCAGGATCCCAGGTTACTGTAAGCTGAAGGCCATTTGGATCTAGCTCTCCTGCAGTTTCCGGATCAATCACCCAGGTGTAGCCAATAGCTCCTGTCACTTCGGATGCGGTGAAATCGGAACTGGTCACCTCCTTTAGATCTACCGTATCGGGACCAGCAGGTGCAGAAGCAGGAGCAGCAAGGATTTCCAGGATATTCAGTGTCAGGGCCTCAGAGATGCTGCCGTTTCCGCAATCGTTAACACCTCTTACACGTAAGGTAGCCGAACCTGTAAAGTCTTCGGCAACATCCAGCGTGATTTCTGTTCCGTTTCCGGTGAGGATCCCTGCTGTCGTTGGATCAATGATCCATTCATAAGAAGTAGCGAGCGGAGTGCCATCGGTTGTAAAGATATTCCCCGCAGAGGCCTGGCAGATGGTGGCATCACCCTGTGGCGTTCCTGCCTGTGCTGGTTTGCTTGCAACCACGATATCATTGGTGTGAGTATCGGTACAGGTTCCGTTGTTGGTTACACTCAGGGATACGGTATAGGTGCCTGGGTCGGCATAGATATGCGATGGGTTCTGCATTGTGGAAGTGTCATAGATTCCTGAGTTGGGATCGCCGAAATTCCACATCCACTTGGTGATGGATCCACCATTAGGGTTTGAAAGATCTGTGAACTCAATCGGAGTTTCTTCGCAACCCAATGCATTCTCAAAGTTGGCAGTGGGTGTGTTGAATGTATGGATATAGCTCGGCTTACTCTCTGTTGAAGTGTTACTAGCCTTGGTAACTGTCAGTGATACAGAGTATGAACCTGCTACCTCATAAAGGATGTCAGTAGGATTTTGCTCTGTGGATGTGCCGGGAGTTCCACCCTCAAAAGTCCAATCCCAGGCAGTTGGAGTCCCGCTCGAAAGGTCAGTGAAGTCAACCGAGGTGTTGTCACAAATCTGGGTTTGACTTGCTTCGAAATTAGCGATCAACAGTTCGGTGGTTACTGGCACCAGGTCTTCATAACGGAAGCAGTTCTGCATGGTTACCACTACTTTTATGTTGGTTCCCGGAGGCAGAATGGGAATGGTCATTACAACCGGAGTTGAACCAGCGCCATAAGCAGTCGCCAAAAGTTCACCATCGTTACTTAACGCGATGAAACTGCTGTCGGTGGCGGTGATCGTAAATGTAGTGGTGCCATAGGTAATCGAAGTATCATGCGCAACATCGAGGTTGGCAGGAACCGTATCGAATAGACAGGAGAAAGCATCTCCGTGATGATGAAAGAGGTTATAGGTGACCGCTTTATTCCCTGTATTATAAGGCCAGCTCGACTGCTTCAGGAAGTACTTCCCAGCAGCATTTCCAAATGCGGGCAAAATACCGCGAAGAGCTACCTCAGAAGTCTCATTCGGCATAAAATCGGGCCACATGTTGTCCATCATCCCCCATACGAAAGTGTCGTTTACAAAAGAATAGGAGGTCTCAGAAGCTCCTGTTACACTCAGAGCGCCGGCATTGTGTCCATCCTTGTAATGACGATGGAACTTCTCGGTTAAGCATTCGCTGGAGATATTGTATTTTCCAGTCAGACAGTTGATTGAGAAAATGTGAACGAGCTTTTCATTCGTCAATTGATTGACATTATTGTTATTATAAGACGGTTCGCCCCATAAGGTGATATTTCCGTGATCGCGGTGCTGGAGAATAAAAGCCCCGGCGTTGATCGCGTTAGTAACCATTGTCGCGGTGCCACCTGTCCAGCCACCCAACTCAAGAGGAGTTGCAGGGATATACCCCAATCCGCTTGGTCCGAAATAATTTACAACGGTTGCGGTGTTCGTGGCGGTAGACCAAATAGTTCCAGGAGTTCCCTGGTAAATCGCATTGATACGGGTGGGTTGGCGTCCTTTCACATGCTTGAAATATCCTCCTACAACTTCAGAACAAATCTGGAACCACCGTTCCGTTTGCCAGCCAAGGGCTGTAATCGGGTGATTATAAAAAGCGGTATCTGTCACCGGATTCCGTTCATATTCGAGGAATTTGGTGATGAAAACGGTTAACTGGTCGTTGTTGTTAGCTGTCATTCTGGCAAAGATCACATCAGGCATTTGGTCATTATTGACATCTGCATAGATGTTATCGGAGGCGCAATAGCTGTTCCAGATAGGAGCAATGATGCTGGAAGCTCCGTTGGTTCCATAATCGCCCAGAAGAAGACAGGCGGCCGGAGGAGTGGTCCAGGTGTTGTATGCATTGTTGATGAATCCTTCAATGGCACCGGTGGTATTGCCGCCAACCTCATCTACGGTGAAGACCTTGGTCAGAATACCCTGTTCGTTTCTGAATCTGGCGATCGAATCAGCCCAATGTAAAAAATCATCTCCGGTTGGAGAAATAATGATATACTCACACTCATCATCCTCTGTAACACTCTGGAGCGTTTGATTCATCCTCTCTGCATAATCAACAGAAGGTAGAGCCGAGTAGTTGAGCAGTGCATCTGACATAAGACCGTCCCAATAGGGGCTACGTAACCTGTCGTTTCCATAGACTCCGGTTCCTCCATCACAATCGAGGGCAATCTGAATGTCCCTGTAAACGATTAGCTCTTTGGTAACAGGATTGTATTGAAATGGGGTTATGCCAAGGATCACGGCATCGGTTCCACGGATCTGGGTTACTTCAGAAATCGTAACCGGAGCTGCCGGATAGAAGGCATTTTCCCCGTAGATATCCATATTTTTTGTGAAAACTAAAGGATTGTCGTTATCGTCAGTAGGGATAACAGGCGCCGGCTGAATCTCAACATTCTGGAACACTTCTGTCCTCTGGCTGATGATCCGGATGCTGGGTACCGAACCTTGAGGGATGGCAATATAACGACCGTTTCCTGGAAGGTTGGGCGCACCTGCATCGTTAAACAGGAAGTTCCCGGGAAGCATGATGTTTTTCATCGCTTCACCATTGATGGTTTGGTCTTCAAGTTGGAACATGGGAACGGAGTAAATCACCTCAATGGCGGATGACTCTGATGCAACCAGGTTGAACCCGGCTTTTCCCCATGAGTCTGAATAGCTGTACTGCTGAGCCTGAATGCTAAAAAACACTGCAAACATCAGCATGAATAGAATAGTAAATTTTTTCATGTTTCGTTTAATTGGTTTCGTATTGGTTTAAGTAGTTTACAAAAATATAAAAAATAATTATGATAGTCATTAAAGCACAATCAGTTTTAAACTTTTTATACCAGCTTGTGTTGTAACATTGACAATGTATATGCCTGGATCTACCGATGACAGATCAATCTGCCAACTATTTTTTTCTCCTTCCTGAGTGGGTAGATTGGAATGGAGCACAATCTGACCAAGCGTATTGGCAAGGGATACTTCCGTATTGATTGTAAGGTTTCCTTGCACAGTGAGTGTCGTTTGGTTCCCTGCTGGGTTGGGATACACATGGATGGAGGTTTCAGCCTTGGTTTCTGCAACATTTACTGTTGGGTTGTCGGTCCAGATCTCCATGGCAGGATCGCCGAATGCATTGCAGTCGTAAAAACACCAGCGTAGGGCACCGGGTTCCCACTGCCCCGGGGCAGTTACCCAGGGAGCGGTTTTGATCTTTGAGACCATGTGTGTCTCCCCGATGCGCTTGAAAGCAATTGTGTCGTTGTAAAGAGCGCTAACAAATTCACGGTGAATGTGTGCAGAAGGTCCCTCAGTTTGCCCTTCGTTGAACCAGCCATACCGGGAGTTAAAGACACCCCCAACCAGGAAGTTCTCAATTGTCACCATCTTCTCTGCAATGCAGTCATTTTCGTCGAAAGCTCCGCACAAACAACCGTGGGAATACATCAGCGTATAATTGTGGTCTATTCCGTTTACCTGGGAAAAGTTCTGGTTGGTGATATCCCAGTTATTGAGACGTGCCATATAGGTCACATTGGCATGACCAACGTGGTGGATGAACGATTTCCCCATGTTGATCTCATTTAGAAAAGCAGACACATCCCAGTGGAAAATGTTATTTGGCGCGCTGATAAGTGTATCATAGAGCTTGACGATTGTATTTTCGGAGGAGGGAATCCCATGCGTATAATAACCGTTGGCTGTCTGGTCGTCGATCAGTAGATCGAGGTAATCTCCCCCGAAGGTCATCGGGTTGTCGTAGAGGTGTTCGCCTGCCATAAATGGTTGCTGCAAATCCTCTGCAACCGGATTGCTCTGGTAGAAGACACTCTTGTGGATCATGTTTTGCAGTTCCGTTTCTGTGCTGAAAGGGAATCTGGTAACGGCAACATCGGGAAGTAGGTCATCTTCTCCCGGTTCGCCCCATAGATGGTTACCATTGCTGTCCCAGGAACCATCGAGAGCCGAATAATAGAGGTCCGACGGAATATTCGAATCTTCATAGACGCCGGATGAATGCACCTGGCAATAGAAACCCCGGTAGGGGATCAGTTCCGCATCGCCCCCTAGCAGGATATATTCAACTTCGTTAGCCTGGTACTCCTGGATGATGAAGTTGCGGATCTTCTCCTGGAGATCCTGGCCTGTCATGGAGCTGCCGATGGATTGCGTGGTGACAACCTGGGCGATCATACCCTTGGCTTGGTAGAGGTCAATCAATGACTGAAATGAGTTGTTGAAATCATCCGTAGTGATGATCAGGATCTGATAACTTGACTTTAATGGGGTTTTAACCGGATAGGTTTCTGCCATCTCCAGATTTTGTGCCAGAGCGGCCAGCTGTTTGCCCGAGGTGGCTGAAGGAGAATAATTCTCTAAGGCTTTCTGTGACAACAGATCGGGGGCGGTGGTAATCCTGACCGTCACTTTCCTGTAGTAGGAGAGGTGTCCTGAAGCGGGATTGTAAATCACCGGAGTGAAGGAAGAGAGTGCTAAGGCATAACCATTTAAGTACTGGGTGATCAGGTGCCCTGCCTGGCTGGCAGGATAATTTGCATGCTGCCGGTAAATCTCTTCGTGTTGGATAAATTCGCCCGATATCCCTTCAGACAGAGGTCTGATGTGTTGCTGAGGGAAGAGGGTGTAAGTGCCCGGAATATCCTGTTCCATTTCACCGATGATCTCAATGGTTGTTGCAACCTCACCTGGGGGTAAAATTAGAGAAACTATTTGGTAGGGTAACGCTGGTTCACCTGGTAAGCCACTCAATTGGGTCCCTGCGAAAGTGATAAGATGGTAGCTGCCGGTTTGCGAAATGTGATGATCAGAGAAATGAAAGGTTTTTTCAACCACCTGTGTATAAAGGGACGAAGTCGCTACGCATGCGAGAATGATGAGAAGAAGTTTTTTCATAAATATAAGATATAATTTGTACTGGAAAAGTTTGATCTGCTTTAAGTAAAGACAATATATCGGGTCTAATAGTTGCCTGCAAAGATACAAATTCAAATAAAAAAGAGGATGTCATATATTGGACACCCTCTTTTAAAATTGTTAAATGCATGAATTAACGGGTAATAAAAAGCTTCTGAATGGTTTTTTCAGAACCGGAACGAATCACCAGAAAATAGATTCCACTATTCAGGTTTACGTTGAAATTCCGGATTAGTTTTCCGTTCACCTGAACTCCGGCCTCTTCATAAACCAGTGAACTTAGTGTATTAACGATCTGGATGTCAACTGTTGATCTCTCCGGGGCATTCAGTTCGAGGATAAATTGTCCGTTACTTGGGTTGGGGTAAACGGAAGCGCTGACAGTGCCGGATTGCTGATCGATCCCCACACACTCGTCAAAGTAGATGGTATGGGTTTCTGTATCCTCACAACCACCAATTGACGTCACTGTAACCGTATACGTATGAGAGCCCAGCCCTACATCACTGGAGTTGACTGTAAGGGTTGGAGTGGTAACACCACCAGGCTCCCAGAGATAGGATTCGCCTATTGGGTTGGTGGCATCCAACGTAATAGGTTGATACCAACAGGCTGTATCACCAGGGGTTGATGTGATTTGTGCCACCAGACCAACATGTATGTAAGCTGTTTTAACCAGGGTGTCGATCTGACCTCCGCGATTTACAATGAGCGTAACATCAAAGATCCCGCAATCCTTATAAAAGACAGTCGGATTTTCATTCGTGGAGGTTGCAGGTTCAGCGCCAGGGAAAGACCACTGATAGGTTTCGGGAACGCCGATGTATCCACCAGAGGTATTGTTGGTAAAGCTAACTTGAGTATTCTTATCAACCTGTGTGGCTGAGGCTTCAAAATCGGCATTCAGATCAATGACGCTTCTTTTAATGGTCTGAAGGGCTTCCCATATGGTTAAAGGATAAGGTGGTGTTCCTGGTATAACACCTTGTCCTGGAGTTTTATTCTGAAGTAAAGCGATGAATTCGCAATCTTCTAATGGCCACGACGTATTCATATCAAAATTCAATACAACAGTTTGCACATTGCCGCCAGCAAAACTAACAGGGGTTCCATTCTGATTTGGAACCATCATCCTGTTGACATGTTCGAGGTGGTTTTGTCCTTGCCAGCTTTGTGAAATGTGTGACTGGGTGACAAAGAAGTAAAGAACCATGTTGGAAGTTGTTATCGTGCCTACCTTGGTCATCTGAACAGTCACTGTAAAATGGGCATCTGTTTGTTCAACCTCCATTGTCATGGCAACAGGAGAGGTGAGGGCAATGCAGGCATTATACTTCCCCAAATAGGTACTATATGCAGAGGAGGTGTTACTGCCCCCCACATGACCCTGTAACCCATCAAATGCGGCGGAAGGGTAAGCGCTGATCCCATACATGCTATTCCTGGAGTTGGAGTACGCATTTGCATACGAATCATTATAGTGATTCTCAATGACAGCAACCTTCTTGCCGTTTTCAAGGAGGTCATCTGCTCCCATGGCTGCACCAGGACAATAGGGACACCAGGTTCCGGTTCCAATTTCAAGAACTACCATCTCTCTCGGCACGTTCTGAGCGATTAAGGACTCAAGTTTCGGGGTTGAAAATCGACAAATCTAATTTATAAATATATGTTAATATCTTGCTGATAACTTTCTGATAAAAAGAGTGGAGAAATCTCTGTATATGGCTATATTTGAATTAGTTACAAACAAAAAAGCCAATAGAGATGACTCCACAAACCAAATGTACAACAAGTATTCATGAACTGCAAGGTTTTTTAAAGGATGAAAAGCAAAAAGAGTATTCCATTATTGGACTATTCAAACATTTTAAAAGTGACGACCTCTCCACGTTGTTCAGACGCTTCAAAAGAAAAGGGATTCCGTTTAGTGATGCCTTTCTGAAATTAATTCTTATGACCGTTGGGCAAATGACCATATTCCGTTGTATAAATAGTCAGGGCGATACTACAGATGCTGGTAAAGACGCGTATTATGGCATTAAAAATAATCCTATGACAGACTGGAGGGCGCTTGTCAGGGCCATGTTCCTTAGATTTGAGGTTTTGAAACAACGATCAGTGACCAGCGCAACCAACGGGATAAAGTGTTTTATTGCTGACGATACAGCCCTTGAAAAGTGTGGCAAAACGCTGGAGGGGATTAGTCGTATATGGGACCATGTTTTTCATCGTTCAGTTCTTGGGTTCAAAGGTCTTTTTCTTGCGTTTTGGGATGGTATGAATTTTCTTCCAATCGATTTTTCGTTACACAATGAAATCGGGAAAAACCAGAAGAAGCCGTTTGGATTGAAGCCAAAAGAATTAAAAGCAAGGTATACCAAAGACCGGCATGTCAATTCACCCGGGTCAAGCCGCGTTGCAGAAATACGGAAAACCAAGGTCGAATCGCTCATCAGCATGATCGGCAGTGCCATCAATAAAGGCATCGTTGCCGATTACGTACTGGTTGATAGTTGGTTCATGTGCGAATTATTGATCCGGTTTGTTTTCGAGAACCCTTGCATGTTTATTCTTGGCATGTGCAAATTTGGGAATGCCAAATATGACCTGAACGACAAATCGTACGATGCAGCCAGACTGCTCGCAAAATGCAAGAGAACCATGAAGGTAAAACGCTCACGAAAACTGAAATCCCATTATTTCATTATAGATGTTGGCTACAAAGGCATGGTAGTGCGTCTTTTCTTTTCTCAATTTGCAAATCAATCCTCATGGAGTTTATTACTGACCGATAATCTGTCGTTAACATATGATGAAGCAATCCGTATTTACCAGATCCGTTGGGGTGTGGAGGTTTTTTTTAAGGAAGCGAAGCAGTATTTGAGGCTTGGCAAATGCCAATCCAACGATTTTGATGCCCAGATTGCAGATATTTCAATCATCATGATCACATATATGATGCTGAGCCTTAAAAAACGATTTCAGGCATACGATACCATCGGAGGGGCATTCAGAGATGTCCGCAATGAAATGATTGAAGATACGCTTGCAGAAAAGCTATTTGGACTGTTTGTTGAGTTGGTATCATCAATACTATGCAGACTTGAAATAAACCCGGTAGAATTTATTCGGATCATGATGGAGGAAAATATCCTGAGTGAATCGATAATTGATGTTCTTATAAAAGAAATGGAAGAGAAAAACATTCGAAAAGCCGCTTGAATATTGAAATATTATGCAATTAATTTAACCCCGAAACTTGAGTTAAGGATATCATGGCCAGAAAGAGAATTAAAGAAAGGAATGTTTTTTTCATGTTTTTGGTTTTAGTTTCATTTGTAATGAATTGGCGGGCAAAGATATGTAAAAATTAAACTATTTAATTAATTTTTTAAAACAGAGTTTTTATTTTTTAAGACCTGGCGCATGCAATGCAAAGGCGTATGCTCCGATTGAAACTGCCCGGGAGGTTCCCAACCTGGAGATACCCACTCCGACTTTTTTAACCCGGTTATAGATCGCTTCCTGTTTGCTGAAGGGAACCTCAATTGTCAGGGCATCAACCTTATAGAATGGTTGGCTCTGGAGTGGATCTTCCAGGTTGTATGTCTCTACTTCCAGCCTTTCAAGAGGATCACCGGAGAGGGTGTTGAACGGTTGGTTCATCTCTTTAACCAGCGTTGGAAGGAAAAGCGGATAGGCGCCTGACACCCCACCCCCGATAACGATCAGACCATCCACCAGTGTGATAGCATTGGCCAATGCGTCTCCAGCCGCCACGGCAAAAGCTTCATAAGCTTGAACAGCGGCTGCCTGGTTTCCTTTCCGATTCCCTATCCCGATCTCGAAAATTTCTTTGGGTTCGGGACAACTTCGCAGGTTGACTCCGGCATAGTTTGCATATTCGCGCCGGATGCCGCGAATGCTGACACTCTCCTCTGCATCATAATTCTTGAAAGTGCGGTTCCTGATCCGATTGATCTCACTTCCGGCACAATTGTCACCGAGGAGAAGCTCCCCACGGCTGACAATTCCTCCGCCAAATCCTGTACCAAATGTAACTCCCAACAGATTCTGGTAACGTTTTGGGTTTCCGGCTTCCTCCAGTTTTCTATTAACCTCTGGCAGGATGCCTGCGATTGATTCCCCGTATGCAAATAGATCCCCATCATTATTGATGAAGACTGGGATACGGAAATGACCTTCAAGCATAGGACCCAATGCAACTCCACCCCGGAAAAGAGGCAAGTTCTGCAGGTCTCCGATGATTCCATTCAGGTAATCGGCCGGACCTGGAAATGCAAAGCTGATAGCAACCGGATCTTCCTGCAGCATCGATTTTACCTCCTCGAAGCCACGGATGATATTTTTAAGGATGATCTCAAGAGACTCCCCTGTTGCCTTGATGAAGACCGGTGAAACAATCTCCTGGTTTGCCCTGATGGCATTAAAGACGAAATTCGTCCCCCCGGCATCCAGGGTAAGGACAGTGCGGGGATCGGTGGCGTAACTCATATGGTGAAATGGTGAAATGGTGAGATGGTGAAATAGCGAAATAGTGAAATAGCGAAAAGCGAAATTAAAAGTTTCATTCGTAATTCGAAAATCGTAATTCGTAATTCGTAATTGTCAATGTGCTTCCAGCCAATTCTTCCCCGTGTTCATGTCGATAGCTACCGGAACATCCAACGGGATAGCTGCCGGCATCTTATCGAGAAGGATCACCTGCACGGTCTCT
>Ga0268277_1000295_pt1 | contig 41415 bp, 44 predicted proteins | sample saktaG_5_FD_190132 | JGI IMG/M metagenome (GOLD analysis project Ga0268277, IMG submission 190132) | Saline water microbial communities from Sakinaw Lake, British Columbia, Canada - sak_2010_1_5_50m | ecosystem: Environmental > Aquatic > Non-marine Saline and Alkaline > Saline ... | reverse complement strand
TATAATATATCACACAAAAGGAATTTAATCAACAAAATTAATAGAAGTTATCCACAGGTTAAATTTATCTAAAAAATTATTATTTATTATGAAAATTCCATTATCAAACCCTGATATTACTAAAAAAGAGAGGGATGCTGTTTTAGAGGTTTTAAAAACTCCTAATTTAGCTTTAGGTCCTAAACTAAAAGAATTTGAGAAAAATATGGCCAAATTTGCTGGCCGCAAACATGCCATTGCCACTAACTCAGGAACATCTGGACTTCACTTAGCTATCAAAGCTTTGGGTGTTAAAAAAGGAGATGAAGTAATCACCTCTCCTTTTTCTTTTATTTCTTCTGCCAATTGTGCTTTATTTGAAGAAGCTAAACCAATTTTTGTAGATATTGATCCAAAAACATTAAACATTGATGTTTTGAAGATTGAAAAATCCATAACTAAAAAAACGAAAGCAATGGTGATTGTTGATATTTTCGGGCATCCTGTAGATTGGAATCCTATTTTAAAAATAGCAAAGAAATATAAACTAAAGATTATTGAAGATAGCTGTGAAGCAATCGGAGCGGAATATAAAGGAAAAAAATGCGGGAGCTTTGGAGATATATCTACTTTTGCCTTTTATCCAAATAAACAAATGACTACTGGTGAAGGAGGAATAATCCTTACTGATGACCAGAAGATAGCTAACTACTGTCAAGCCCTGACCAATCAAGGCAGAAAAGTGGAAAACGGACAATGGCTTAATCATAGTTATTTAGGATATAACTATAGAATGAGTGACATAAACGCTGCTTTAGGGATTGCCCAGCTCTCTAGAATTAAAGAAATCTTAGGAAAAAGAGATAGAGTGGCTAAGTTATATAACAAAAAATTAAAGGATATAGAAGGAATCACTCTCCCTTATGTTGCCCCTTATGCGAAAATATCTTGGTTCGTCTATGTTATACAAGTACAAGTTGCCCGAGATCGTGACAAAATTATGAACGAATTGCGACGACAAGGAATTAGTTGTAGTAATTATTTCCAATGCATTCATTTGCAACCCTTATATAAAAAAATGTTTGGATATAAACGAGGAGATTTTCCTATTGCAGAAAGAATATCCGACAAAACCATTGCCCTCCCCTTTTATAGTAATTTGACAGAAAAACAAATTGATTATGTTGTCAAAAAATTAAAGGAATGTCTTTAATTGTTGAAGTTGGACTTCCACATTCTATTTAATATTGACCCCAGATAAAGGAAAGTAATTAATGTTGACGTCAGGGAGCGCGTTCCGCTCACTACTGGGGTCTTTTTTTGATTAAATTATCTTGACAAAAAAATAGCGTTTGTATACAATAATAATACAATTGTATACATTTTTAACACAAACTTATGCTAAAAGCATTATTTTCTTCTAATACTCGCGTTAAACTGCTAACCCTGTTTTTTACTAATCCAGAGAAAGATTTTTATTTGCGAGAAATTGAAAAATTAATTAAAGAAAACATTACTTCTGTTAGAAGAGAACTAATCTCTTTAAAAAAAATCGGTCTTTTTGATGAATATTCAAAAGGAAACAATAAGTATTACAAATTAAATAAAGATTTTCCTTTTTATTCTGAACTTAAAAATATTATTTTTAAAACCACTGGAATCAAAGGTGTTCTTGAACAAATATTAAAAAAAATAAAAAACATAAAACTATCTTTTATTTATGGCTCCTACGCGAAAGGCATTGAAAACGAAAAAAGTGATATTGATTTAATGATAATTGGCAGCCCCAATTATACTCAAACGCTAAAATCTCTAAAAAATATTGAAAAAAAATTAAATAGAGAAATTGATTTTATTATCTACAATGAAAAAGAATTTGCGAAAAAATTAAAAGATAATTATTTTGTCAGAACTGTTGTAGAATCGCCTAAAATTAATTTAATCAATAATGTCGATGAATACATTAGAACAATTATTAAGGGAAAATAAATTAGAAAAAATCCCAATAAATTTTTCAGAAACCTATAAATTACTGAAAAGTGCGGAAGAAGATATATCTTTTGCAGAAAAAAATGCTGAAATTAATATAAAATGGAGTTTTACCATACTTTATCATGCTGGCATAAAAATTCTTAGAGCCCTACTTGTTAGCAAAGGGATAAGAACTAAGGGCAGGTCTCAACATGTTACCCTTCTACAGATATCAGAAAACTTACTTGAACAAAATTTAAAAGACTTGTTTAACTTTCTGGACACAATGCGTAGAAAACGGCATCATTTTATTTACAGTGCTGACGAACATATTAGTCAAGCAGATTTAAAAAAAGCATTTAAGGATATTAGATATTTGTTCAGATTAATTCAAAAATATATTCAGTCAACCAATCCACAAAAAAAATTATTTAATAAATAATTATATTAATGTTGACCCCAGATAAAGGAAAGTAATTAATGTTGACGTCAGGACGTTTCCCCGTCGCTACGCTCCTCCTTAACGACTGACGTCTAATGCACACCATTAGGGTCTTAGAAACTCTTCTTTAATGATTCTGAAGTTTTTTTATTATATTGCACAGATATTGACATATTTGCATAGATTTTGTACAATATTATTCAGGTATATATTATGGAAAAAAATAAAAATCTTTTAGCTATAAGTGAAGCAGCAAAGTTTTTGGGGATTTCAATAGACACCTTAAGGCGTTGGGATTCAAAAGGAAAACTTAAAGCACTCAAAAGCTCCGGCGGTCATCGTTATTATTCTAAGGAACAATTGGAGAATTTTGTATCTGACCTTAGGGCGATTGCCAGTATTTGGGCCGGAAGCCAAACAGCTTCAGAGTTGTTGTCAGATTACTACTGCTACACACAAGATATTTTCAAAGCACGACTTGATAGAATGGCTTTTGACCTTGACCGCAATCCAACCACAAAAACTTTAACTTCCTTAATTATCGCAATAACAGGTGAGATTGGTAATAACTCATTTGATCACAACTTTGGCAATTGGCCAGATATACCTGGTATTTTTTTTGCCAGCGATATGAATAAGCGGATTATCGTCCTTGCTGACCGAGGTATAGGAATTCGGGCGACCCTTCTTCGTGTACGACCTGATTTAAAAGACGATATAATGGCCTTGTCTGTGGCATTTACTGAACATATTTCCGGACGTTTTCCGGAACGAAGAGGAAACGGATTAAAATTTGTTAATAATATCGCAACCAAAAATCCAATAGGCGTTTCTTTGCAGTCGGGTACTTCTGTAGCAGAAATTGCCAAGCAAAACGGCATTCTAAAGGTTGGTTTGGCAGATAAATATATACGCGGCACCTTGACCGTGATAACATATTAATTATTATGCGAATAGAACTTAAAAAATTTGGCAGAGTATTGACTTCGCGTCCCGAGGGCAAAGAAGCTTTTGCGGCAATTCGTCCCACCCTTGACCCAAACGTTAACATAGTGGAAATTGATTTTTCTGACATTATTTCACTTGCTCCTTCTTGGGGCGATGAATTTTTTACTGCACTCAAAAATATGTACAAAGAACGGGTGATATATTTGCCAACAAAAAACCAATCGGTAATAGAAACATTAAAAATTCTCAAAGAGGACAACGGACAATAAAGTCCAGAAAAAAATACATGTCTTTAAGAGATAAAGCTTGATTTTATTAATGTTGACCCCAGAGGAGTGCGTTCCGCCGACCAAGTGGGGACTTTTTAACGTCAACGTCAGACGTTTTCCCGTCGCTTCGCTCCTCTTTAACGACTGACGTTTATATTTTTTGAATCTGAGTGATATTGACAAAATCCGTGAATCTGCTATATTGAGAGTAATAATATAAAAGTGCCAAGGAGGTACAGGTGAAAATACATTTTTCTATTAAAGATGTTCAAGAGATTGAAACTCGCGGGCCATGGAGAACGAAGAGCGAGGGCAATTTAATGGTTCTTTTCTCCTTCCCTTACGAAATTGACATGAAAAGATTTCTCAGATGGGATGACAAAGAGCTGAAAAATATTCCAGACATCAGAGGACTGAGATATTACAGTGTCAGGAGCCTTCCCAAAGGACAAGTCGGAGGAGGAGAATTCCATAGAATAAGACAAGAAATTGTCTTCGCTACAGAAGGGTCTGTGCAATGGGAGTGTGAAGATCTCTCTGGGAAGAAAAAAATCACAATTCTTGCCCCTCAGAATGGGATCTGGCTATCACCTTTCATTCTTCATTCTTACAAAGTGTTAGAAGAAGGAACAGGGTTAGCGGTGATTGCAAACACCACTTTTGATCCCGAAAACACTAAAACACATGACACATTTTCTCTCTCTGAATTTCAAAAACTTCAAAAAGAACATCAAAAATGAAAATCTTTCATACAATGGACTATAAGAAATGCTTCCTATAGTCCATTTTTCGTAGAAAAAACAGCATAAAAAACATTGACCTTTTGGATAAATAATCTAAAATAATAAGAGATATTTAATTTATGAAATCTGCATCTCTAAAAAATAAAATATTTCATAAAACAACTTTAAAGAAGACCATATTCTTTTTGCTTTGTGATACAATATTAATAGCTTTATCTTGTTTCTTGGGATTTTTACTTCGTTTTGATGGGGCTATTGATCCTCAATATTTTTCAATGATTAAGGCCTTTGCTGTATTGGCTGTGCCTTTAACTATAGTATTTTTTACTGTAGAAAAATTATATTCTATCTCTTGGTCTTTTATCAGTATCAGAGAGATTATAAAATTAGGTAGGGCCATTGTATTAAGTTTTGCTTCTTTGGGAGCAATTCTTTTTCTTCTTAAAGACCACGACATGTTTCAAGGATTCCCCCGCTCTATTGTCTTTATTTCCGCCTCTATCGCCCTTTTTACTACTGGCGCATTACGTTTTGCTAAAAGAATATATCTCTACGGCTTTAAGAATAAATCAAAAGGAAATGGCGAGAATAAAAATAAAATTTTAATCATTGGCGCTGGAGATGCTGGAGAAAAACTAGCTCGCCATATCATTGCTACTCCTAATATACCCTATTCCTTAAAAGGATTTATTGATGACAACCCCATGAAACAGGGTGTATTGATACATGGGATTAAGGTTTTAGGAAAAATCAAAGAGCTTCCTGAAATTATTTCTCGAGAAGGAATTAAAGAAATTATTATTGCTATACCATCTGCTCCACCCAAGGTTATAAAAGAAACCGTGGAGTTAGCCCGACAAGCAAAAATTGAAAAGATAAAGATTTTGCCCGGAACAAAAGAAATTTTAGAGGAAAAGGTGAGCTTGAGTAATTTAAGAGAAATCTCAATTGAGGACTTGCTGGGTAGAGACCCGATTGAAATAGATACCTATGCCATTAAAGAATACATTACAGATAAAATTGTTTTAGTCACTGGCGCTGCCGGATCTATTGGCTCTGTTTTATGTGAACAAATTTTAAAATTTAAACCAAGAAAGCTAATTGCATTGGACCAAAGAGAAACTGCTCTTTTTTACTTAAAAAGAGATTTAAATAAATTGTGGAAAAATTCATCTTTAGCAGAAAACCCACTAAATTTCGCTTTGGTTGATATCTGCGATAAAAACAAGATAGATAAAATATTTGAAAAATTCCACCCTAATGTTATTTTCCATGCGGCCGCATATAAGCATGTGCCAATGATGGAAGACGACCCAGACGAAGCAGTAAAAAATAATATTTTTGGGACCTTAACAATCGGCCAAGCAGCTTTGAAATATAATACAGAAAAATTCGTCATGGTTTCCACTGACAAAGCCATAAATCCCACTTCTGTTATGGGAGCCAGCAAAAGAATGTGTGAAAAAGTATGTGTCTGGTTAAATAATAAATGGGGACAGGCACCTTCGGAGCCAGTCCCCGGGACAGTCCCCTCTACAAAATTTTGTGCGGTAAGGTTTGGAAATGTTTTGGGAAGCCAAGGGAGTGTAGTTCCTATATTTGAAAAACAAATCAAAAAAGGAGGGCCTGTAGAAGTAACTGACCCAGAAATGAAGAGGTATTTTATGATTACTAGCGAGGCCTGTCTCTTGATAATGCAGGCAGGAGCTATTGGTCAAGGAGGAGAAGTTTTCGTGTTAGATATGGGTCAACCAGTAAAAATATTAGACTTAGCTAAAGAAATGATCCGTTTAGCAGGATACAAACCAGACGTTGATGTTCCAATTGTTTTTACGGGTATTAGACAAGGAGAAAAACTGTTTGAAGAAATCATAACTGCCAATGAATCCCCCACTAAACATGAAAAGATATTTATTTCCCATTTAGATAATAATGGAGATGATATGGAGAGAATCTTAAAAGAATTTGAACAAGCTTTATTGGAGATGAATCAAGAAAAAATAAAAGAATTATTGGATATAAAATAGGTGCTTGGGGATTGGGATTTTATGATGTTAACGTTTTTGACCACTGGGGTCTTTTGCACGGGGTAAACCCGTGCATTTTGTTTGACAAAAAATTTTACTGTTATATAATATAAATAACCATTTCATTTATTTTATAATAAACTAAAGAAACTGAAATGAAAAAAGAAAGGAAACAAAAGACATTAAGCTGTTTTATGGTAGAAGAAGAACTGTTAGAAAGAGGTATTTTGATATTCTCTCCTTTAGAATTTAGACAAATTTTTAATGTATCACGTGATAGTGCTACTTTTTTTATAAACTATAATCTGAAGAAAGGATTTTTTATTAAATTAAAAAATGGCTTTTATGCCCTTAAACATCACTTCCCTTCCGAATTTGAAATTGCTAATAGAATTTATTCGCCGTCTTATGTTTCGTTGGAATACGCAATGATGTATCATCATATTATCGCAGAAACAGTTTATTCTGTGACCTCGGTTACGACAAAAACAACTCGCAAATTTATTGTTAATAATGTATCTTATTCATATAATAAAATCAAAAAAATAGCTTTTACTGGTTATACAAAACAAACGCTAGACAAGAATATCGTCCTGATAGCTGAACCAGAAAAAGCTTTTATTGACTATCTTTATTTTGTTTCTCTCGGGAAAAAAGCTATCTATGATCGCATAGATGTTAGTGGTTTAAAAAAGAAAAAGTTGCTTCATTATGCTAAATTGTTTGAAAAAATTTCGTTGATAAAATTATTAAACGATGTTTATGATAAAAGAAGAAGAGATAAAGAGATTATCTATTAGGGCCCAAACGAACCCTCAAATCATTGCCAGAGAATATGCACAACATAATTGCTTGTCCGAATTATATAGATTAAAAGGATCTGAAAATCTTTTATTTAAGGGAGGAACTGCTTTAAGAATCATATATCAAAGTCCGAGATTTTCCGAAGATTTAGATTTTACTGGCATAAATGGCATCAGTTATCTTGAAATTGAAAATATTCTAACCAATACACTAAAAAATCTATCTGATTGGGGATTTAATATTGAGATTGATGAAGCCAAAAAAACAACTGGTGGATATTTAGCTAAAACAGTATTATCATTTTTAACATTTAAGATATTACTTAAAATGGAAATATCTTTCCGCCAAAATAGACAAAAGGTTGTAAAAGAAATTTCAAGCATTGCGAATGAATATATTCCTAATTATGATATTATCCATCTTCCTCAAGAAGAAATAATAAATGGAAAAATAAGCGCTCTACTTGATAGGTCTAAGCCACGTGATTGGTATGACCTCTATTTCTTCCTTCGTCAGGGAATGCTCACCCCTAAACAAAAAAAGATATTGCCAAAAATTCTATCTGAACTTGAAAAGATAAAAATGGATTTTAAAAAAGAATTAAAAGAATTTCTCCCCTATAGCCATCAAATAATTATCAAAGATTTTAGGAATACTTTATCAAAAGAAATTAAAAAAAATTACTAATCTGATAACAATGAAGGTCAAAAGATTACCGTTTAAAGAATATAAAAAAATCTATTCCACTGTGCCTCGACTATGTGTCGAGGTAGTTTTATTAACAAATAAAGGAATAGCTTTAACCAAAAGAGATATTCCCCCAGCTATCGGCAAGTGGCATATCCCTGGAGGCACAGTATTAAAAGGAGAAAATCTGGAGAAAGCAGTAAAAAGGTTAGCTAAAGAAGAACTTGAAGAAAATATGGAAGTTCAAAAAATGCTTGGCGTAATTGAATATAACTTTACTAAATATTTTGACCAACCAGTTGGTATCGCCTTTTTAGTAAAATTAAAGAATAAAAATTTACCGAGCAGTAAAGATAAAAAATATAAATTGTTTAAAGATATGCCCCAGAATATGATAAAAGCGCAGAGAGATTTTATAATAAAGCATAAAGATGAATTAATATAAAATACTAGTTATCCACAATTAATTTATTGACTTTTATCCTCTTTTGTAGTAAGTTAGTACCAGTTTACGACAAAACCTGTAGTAAATTAGTACCAGTTTACGACAATTAACTAAAATTTATGTTTTTAAATAGAAAAATAAATAAACATCTTCTATCCTGGAAAAATGCAAAAAATAGAAAACCACTAGTTATTAAGGGTGCTAGACAGGTTGGCAAGACTTCTATTGTTTTAAATTTTGCAAAAAAAGAATTCAATAATACTATTTATATTAATCTAGAAAAATCTGAACATTTGAAATATCTCCAAAATCCAATTTCGTTAGAAGAGTTCAAAAAAATTATTAAAATTAATTTTCAACAAAATATAATTCCTGGCAAAACATTAATATTTCTTGATGAAATACAAAATTGCCCTTCTCTAATAAAACTTTTAAGATTCTTTAAAGAAGAATGGCCAAAAATTCATGTTATCGCCACAGGCTCTTTATTAGAGGTTATGCTTAAAAAACAAGGACTTTCGATATCCGTAGGTAGAGTAGAATATATTTATTTATATCCTTTGGATTTTTTTGAATACTTAGATGCTAAAAAAGAAAAAGAGCTTTTAAAATTCCTAAAAAATATTCAATTAGGGGAAAAAATTCCTTTAGCAATCCATCAAAGAACCATGAATATATTTCATGAATATACTATGATTGGAGGAATGCCTGAAATTGTAAAATTATTTTTAGAAGGAGTTACAGCTGAAAAGTTAGAATCTATATATTCTTCACTTCTCGCAGGATACAAAGAAGATGTATACAAATATTCATCTGTTGCGAATGCTAAATATCTCAAATATGCTATTGAAAATGCACCATATTTTGCTGGGAATATTATTTCATATAAAAAATTTGGACAATTAGACATTAAAAGTAGAGAAATAAAAACAGCTTTTGAGCTCTTAAAAGATGCAATGATGCTTTCCCCTATTCCAGCGACACAATCGGTAGAGATACCATTGATTCCTAAAGAAAAAAAATCTAAAAAAATAATTTTTTTAGATGTGGGTTTAGTTAACCATCAAATGGGGATATTAAAAGAATATTTAAATATTAAGAATCTTAACTCTTTCTATAAAGGAAGGATAGCAGAACAAATAGTTGGGCAAAATATTTTATCTCAATTTACACACTCTCCAGCCAAACTTTTTTACTGGGGGAAAGACAAGGAAAAGAGTAAAGCAGAGGTTGACTTTTGCCTAAATAAGAATGGGACGTTAATGGGAATAGAAGTAAAATCTGGGAAAACAGGAAGATTGAGGTCTCTGCATCAATTCGCTCAAGAAGTAAAAAATAAACAAATTGTAAGAATATATAGTGGAGAATTTAAAAAAGAAAAAATTAAAATTAAAAATATAGAAAACGAACTAATTTCTATCCCCTTCTATCTAATTCCTCGTATTAAGGAATTATAAATATATATGATATTGTTTAAAATAATTCAACAATTTTTATTACCAAGTGTTTTTTTATTTGTGATTATTCTTATTGGTTTTCTTTTTCTGTTAAAAAGGAAAAAAATCGGCACAGTGTTTATTGTCCTTGGCCTCATATTATATTACCTCTTCTCTATCTCCCCTATCTCAGACTTAATTATTGCTCCTTTAGAGAATAAGTATCAACAAATAGAAGATGAGCAAGCATTGAGAGCTAATAAAGCTATTCTACTCTTGGGCGGGCCAGAAAGCGATATTCTAAGAGGAACAGAAGCAATAAGATTATCTATATTAAACCCAGAATTACAAATTATTATCACTGGTCAAAATTTTCTCAGCCAGGAAAAAAATCAAGCTTTAAAATTAAAAAATCACTTAATTTCCCAGGGAATAAAAGCTGAAAATATACTATTAGAAAAGGAGTCAAGAACTACCGGAGAAAGCGCTAAAAACATCAAAATAATGATAGAAACAGAAGAATTTTTCCTAATAACATCTGGATATCATATGCCTCGTTCTATATATTTATTCCAAAAAGAAAAAACCAATCCCCTCCCCGCTCCAACCGATTTCAAGGTCTATAAAAGCTTTAATAAAGAAAAATGGGGATTAAGATACAATAACTATAATCTATTAGATTTCTTCCCTTGCGCTCAGAATTTAAGAAATGTTAGCCTGGCTTTTCATGAATACTTTGGACTTTTATATAGCCAGTTTGTAGATTGACAATAGGGTCTGTTGTGATAAAATAATTGATGTGTTTTAATTGACGAAAAAATGAAAATTATTAAAGACAAAATTTCAATCCAAGAATTGAAAGAAATGGCCAAAAATATGTTTGGCGATTTAGTAAAAGCAGTAGTTGATGTGGAAAAAAGGATTATCGCCATTGATGCTGAATTACACTCTGACGAAGAAGCGGCATTAATTGAGGACGGTTCCCAACAAGAAAATCTTTGGGGAATCAATATTTATCCTGAAAATCAAGAAAAGCTAATTGAATTTGATTCAATGATCAACTTGCGTCCATCTCAAGGAAATCGCAGTAGAGGGGTAGATAATCCAGAAATTCAAAAATTAATTATTGAAATAGTTAATGAGATAATTATAAAATGAAATATCAACACCAAGAATTAGCTTCTGGTAAGTGGAGTAAATTAACATTTATAGAGCAAATGGCTAATATAGGAAGTGAGGTGGGAAGAACGATTACCTGGAAGAATCAAGACAAACCAAATTACAGCGAAAGAGCCTTTGAGCGCGCTTTAGAGCTTTTGCATCTCACTATAGCAGATATTAAGAATAAACATCATTTAAGGGGTCTGACGCGTCTCCGCGAAGCATTAATAGATTACTTCAGCTTTGATAATGAATTTAAATCATCTGACAAATTATGGCAAAATTACTTCTACGCCTTTAATTTTGCAGCCAGGCGTAATTGTTAAATAAAATAATAAATATAATAAAAAAATATGGATAATAACGAAAATAAAAACTATGACAATATTCATTTAAACCAAAACCGACCTCAATATTCAGGTCTTCCTAAAGAAGAAAAACCAAAAAACGAAGAAAAAAAACATCAAGAACATCATACAGACGAGGATGAAATTGATTTAAGGGACTATATCAATGTGCTTTTAAAAAGAAAATGGCAAATCGCCATAATCTTTGGAATTGCTGTAGTTATAGCTGGCATAATCAGTTTCTCAATGCCACTAACATTTGAAGCTAGTAATTTAGTGAAGGTTGGAAGCATTAAAAAAATACAATTACAGAACATAGATGATATTAAATCAGTTTTTAGAAGAGAAACTGTTTTGCAACAAATAAGAACAAAATTACAAGAACCGTTAGGACTAACTGAAACAACAACTGGAACCATCTCCGAAATGTTTAGTATTAAAGAGGGAGAGAATGACGGTGATCAATCTGTTTTTATTGAAATTGACGGTAGAGCTCAAACTCCAGAAGAAGCTGTGGAGGTTGTTAATGCAGTTACAGACATATTATTAACCTATCATGGGAATATTTTTGCTGGAGCAGAAAAAACTTTTGATGTTGAAATGGAAACAATCACTAAGAGTAAAGAAAAATGTCAAAAAGATATTGTGAAAATCACCACTGATATTGCCAGAGTGAATTCTGATATATTAAAATACGAAACAGAAATAAATCAAAGATCTAGCGCTTCTACTGAAGGACAGGGAAGAATAGCTGAAAGCTACATCAATCTTTTAGCTGAAACCAAAGATCAGAAAGAAAATAAGGAAGCTCAACTATTAAATTTAGAACAAAGATTAGTTATGTTAGATCAAGAGATACAAGTAAAAGAAAATGAAAGAATATATGAAACTAGATCTACTGAAGTTGAAGTTCCAGCGATTCCACCTGAAACCAGGATTGCCCCTAATAGAAGGCAAAATGTAATAATTGCTGGTATTCTGGGAATATTCATTGGCGTTCTTTACGCCTTTGCAGCTGAATATTTCAGTAAAGAAAAAGCATAAAACATAATGACTAACAAAAAGGGACAGTCCCCGTTCGGGGACAGTCCCTTTTTTTATTAATGGGGACAGTCCCCTATTATTGTTCTTTAATGGCTTGTAATATTTTTCCCTTCAATTCTTTGGCTAATTTGGGGTCATCTCTTAATGCTTTTTTTGAATTTTCCCAACCCACTCCTAATTTAATCTTTTCATAACTCAAAGTATTACCTAACTTTTTAACTAAACCATATTTAGCTCCTAAATTAAGCAAATCCCCTTCCCAAGAAATGCCCTGGTCATACATAATTTCAAACTCACAGGTCTTAAACGGAGGGGCAACTTTATTCTTGGCAATTTTAGCTTTAACCTTATTCCCAATTACTTCATCACCCTTTTTAATTTGAGCTAAACGTTTAAGTTCAATTCTAACTGAAGAATAAAATTTTAAAGCCAAGCCACCAGTTGTTGTTTCTGGGTTTCCAAAAAATACACCTATCTTCATTCTGATTTGATTTATAAAAATAACTGATGTATGAGTCTTGCTCACAATGCTGGTTAATTTCCTTAAGGCCTGACTCATCAAGCGTGCTTGTAAACCCATATGTGAGTCGCCCATTTCTCCTTCAATCTCTTTTCTGGGGGTTAAAGCGGCTACTGAATCAATAACAATAACATCAACTCCATTAGAACGCACCAAAGTTTCTACTATTTCTAGGGCCTGTTCGCCCGTATCTGGTTGAGAAATTAATAAATCATTAATATTCACGCCAATTTTTTTAGCATATTCTGGGTCTAAAGCATGCTCGGCGTCAACAAAAGCAGCTACTCCACCTTTTTTTTGTGATTGAGCTATGATATGAAGAGCTAAGGTGCTTTTGCCACTCATTTCCTTGCCGAATATTTCAATAACCCTTCCTTTGGGCACGCCCCCTATTCCTAAAGCTACATCCAAAGAAAGACATCCTGTAGAAATACACTCAACTTCCATTTTCTTGGCTTCTTTTAATCTCATTATAGAACCCTCTCCGAATCTTTCTTTAATTTGATTGATAGCCACTTCTGTCGCCTTTTGACGGTCAGTAAGTGGTTTTTCTTTTTTTGTTTTTGAAACCATATTTTTAATGTATTATTCTTGTAAAATTATTTGACGAAAAATTATTTTCTCTTGAGAGTGTTTTTTCTTAGCTGAAACTTTAATGGTGTTCAAGCCAGGCAATAATTTTATTTCCTGTTCAAAATTTCCATCATTAATTTGTTCAATTGGTTGATCATTTATAAAAACATCCGCTCCCAAATCAGCACGACCAGCAATTATTAGATACGACTCAGTGGTCACTAAATCCTGAGAAGGACTTAAAACCTCTAAATCAGACGTGAAAAGAACTCTTTTAATGCTAAATCCAACATATAAAAAAATCAATAATGTAACGATTCCAATAAAATAAGTTTTAATATTAAAAATGCCCTGAGATCGATTTTTAATTCCTAATATGCTTGGAATTTCCGTATTTGAACTTTGACTAAACTCTTTTCGCCACTTCTCAATTATCTTAGAAGGATTTAATTTTAAAAATTCAGCATATCGTTCTAAAAAACCCTTAGTATAAGTAGACCCTGGCAATTTATAAAAATCATCTGCCTCTAGATATTCTAAATATTTCTTGGCAATGCCAGTCTTTTTTTCGGCATCTTTCAGGGTCCATTTATGACTTTGACGCGCTTCTTTCAAAATACCACCAATAGTGCTTTGAGGAATTGACTTGGATAAAAACATAAAACATTAGAACATTAGAACATTAGAACATTAGAACATTAGAACATTAGAACATTTATAAGTCATTATTATTTGTTCGCTCTTCTGGCTCTCCTTCTTCTTCATATGGTTTTTTATAAACATCGCGAGGCTTTGCTCCATCTGCTGGACCAATAGTGCCCTCTTCTTCCAATAAATCTAAAAGGCGCGCTGCTCGGGCGTAACCAACCCTTAACCTTCTCTGTAAAAAAGAAGCTGAAGCTTTGCCAGCTCTAATAATTATTTCTCTGGCCTGAGGTAATAATTCATCTTCCTGTAAATCCCCAAATTTACCACTGCCACCCAAAGAAGAATGCGATTCAATAATGCCATCTTCATAATTAGGTTCAGCAATATTTTTTAAATAATCAACTATTCCTTTAATCTCTTCGTCGGAAACATAAGCTCCTTGTATTCTCTTAGGTTTAGATAATTCAGCGTAAGTGAAAAGCATATCTCCCCTGCCCAATAACTTTTCCGCTCCAGAGAAATCTAAAATTGTACGAGAATCAGCACCAGAAACAACTGAAAAAGCTACCCGAGCTGTAATGTTGGCTTTTATCAAACCAGTGATAACATCAACTGATGGCCTTTGGGTAGCCATAATTAAATGAATGCCAATAGCTCGCGCCATTTGAGCTAACCTAATAATGCAGGCCTCCATATCTTGAGCAGCCACAGACATTAAGTCAGCTAATTCATCAACAATGATTACAATATATGGCAATTTATTATCAGGATGAGCATCATTATAACTAGAAATGTCTCTCTTCTTGGCCTCAGACAAAACATCAAACCTTCGGTCCATCTCACCAATAGCCCATTTAAGGGCATTAATAGTCTTTGTAATGTCTGTAATAACTGGAGTTAATAAATGAGGCAATCCATTATAAAGAGTCAATTCCACTCGTTTGGGGTCAATAAAGATAAATTTTAAGTCATCAATGGAATTCTGATAAAGCAAGCTAATGATAATCGTATTTAAAAATATAGTTTTACCAGAACCAGTTGCACCTGCAACCAATAAATGAGGCATGCGAGATAAATCAGCCAAGCAAATATCTCCCGCTACATTTCTTCCTAAAGCCAAAGTCAAATTATTCTTTCTTTGTTTGAAACCACTGCTACCTAAAATCTCTCTTAAGCGGATAATGGCTGTTTTTTGGTTAGGAACTTCAATTCCAACCAATGATTTGCCTGGAATAGGAGCTTCAATACGAATAGGATGGGCAGCTAACGCTAAAGCCAAATCATTGCTCAGGCTGGTAATTTGGGAAAGCTTTACTCCTTCTGCTGGCTTAAGAGTATATTGAGTAACAGTAGGTCCGACTTTTATTTCTCTCATTTCCACTGGAATTGAAAAATTTTCCAAAGTTCTTCTAATAATAGAAGCATTTAATTTTGTATCGCCTCCTTGAGCTTTAGTGGAATCACTTTCTAATAAATTAAGGGGAAGGTCAACCTTGTGAAAACTTTTAGGAGAAGGAACTGTTATTTCTAAATTCTCTTTTTCAACGTGATATGATTTTTCAGACAATTTAGAATCAGCAGCTGCTATTTCTTCAGATATTCTTTTTATGGGAGAGAAAAGCTTTCCACAAAATTTCCTTTTAGGCCTTTCCTCAACCTCTATTATTTCTTCCTGTTCTTCCTCTGCTTCTTCTTGAACTCCTTTAGGAAGAGGATTCTTTAAAAATTTAATTTTTATCAAACCCTCAAAAATAATGATTAAAGTTACTAAAAAAATACAGATAAAAATCAATGTCGTGGCCAAAATTCCAAAAGTATTTACCAAAAAATAGCTAAAAGCATAACCAATATAGCCACCTCCCTTGTTCGCGCTTAAAGCAGTTGAGTCAGAAACAAAATTAAGATGCATAAAACTCGCACAAATCAAAAGTAATAAAAACAAACTAAGAACTCGGGTGCTAAACTTTCGCTGTTTCTCTTGAATTTTAAAATAATTTAAAAATAAATAAGCAAGTATTAACAAAAATACTGGAACTATCCAGCCCACCCAACCAAACAGAAAAAGAAGTCCTTGAGCTAAAAAATTTCCCACTAAACCAGCTGCATTCAATAATCCCAGAAATAAAATAACCGCTAAAGTAATTAAAACAATAGCGATAATCAAATTCTGAGATTTGGATTTATTCTTTTTGACTTTAACTGACTTTTTTCTTACTTTAGGGCGAGACATAATGCAAAATTATAATTCCTAATTTCTAATTCCTAATTAAAACGAGGTTTCAAGGGGTTAACAAAAACGGACAATCCCCTTTTTGCAATTATAATGATAACATTTTTTAGTCTCTTAATCCAGTGCCCGCGGGGATAAGACGACCAACAATAACATTTTCTTTTAGACCTCGCAAATAATCAGAATGCCCATTAATCGCTGCATTAACCAAAACTCGAGATGTCTCTTGGAAAGATGCAGCTGAAAGCCAACTGTCTGTAGAAAGAGAAATTTTAGTAATACCTAATAATAATTCCCTTGCTATGGCTTTTTTACAAGAAGAATCTTTTAAACTTTTATTAGCATCTAATAAATAACCCTTTGGAACAATTTCTCCGGGCAAAAGATCTGTGTCTCCCCCATCTTCAACAAAACAACGAGAAAACATTTGGCGAATAATCATTTCCACGTGCTTGTCATTTAAATGCTGACCCTGAGAAGAATAAATATGTTGAACCTCGCGCAAAATATATTTTTCCACTTCTCTTTTTCCACGAAGTCGATGAAGCTCATGTAAATCCAAACTACCATCTGTAAGCTGTTCTCCGGCTTTAACTTTGGCATTGTTTTCCACCCAAATACTACGATTGGTGGCATCAAATTCCACTTCTTCGTCAACACTATAAATAACAGTAATATTTCCTTTGTTGTCTATTTTGACTTGTCCTGCATTCTTTGCTAATATTTTCTTTTTGTCTTGAATAGCCAAAATTTCTTTCTTTTTTATTTTTTGGCCATCTTTAACCTTAATTTCCCACTTTTTTTCCTTATCGTTGCGATGAATTTCTTTTTTATCAACCTCACATTTAATAATAATTTTCCTCTCTTGATCGTTATCAACCACTAGAGCTTTCCCGTCTGCGGGCGATAAAAGTGCTTGACCTTTACCAGAACGGACCTCAAAAAGCTCTTCCACTCGAGGCAAACCCTGAGTAATGTCAGTTTCAGCCACACCTCCAGTATGAAAAGTACGGAGAGTGAGCTGCGTTCCTGGTTCTCCTATGCTTTGAGCGGCAACAATGCCTACTGGAGTCCCAATCTTAACGGGCTTATTATAGGCCAAATCATATCCATAACACTTAGCGCAAGTTCCCCTATGACTTTTACAGGTTAAAACTGAATGAATTGAAAATTCAGAAGGATTAATTTTATTGATAATCCGAGCTTTTTCCCGAGTTATAATTTCATCTGATTTAATAATAATTTTTTTGGTTTGAGGATCTTTTAAGGTTTGGGCTGAGGTTCGTCCAAATAAACGGTTTTCCCATGTTTCCACCATCTCCTCATTATCTTCTTTTGTTAAACGTAAACCTTGGCTTTCTCCACAATCCTTTTCCACCACCAGTAAATCTTGACAAACATCTACCATACGACGAGTTAAATATCCTGCTTTAGCTGTTCGCAAAGCCGTGTCTGAAGAACCTTTGCGAGAACCGTGTGAAGAAATAAAATACTCTAAAGTATTATACCCCTCTTTTAAAGAAGACTTAATGGGTAGTTCAATTAATTTTCCACTTGGAGAACGAACAATACCCCTCATTCCCACCATTTGTACAAACTGCGACCATGAGCCACGCGCCCCTGATTCAACCATAGAAAATACTGAACTAAAAATAGGCTTATTTTCTTTAACTGACTCTGTAACTCTATCCTTGGCATCAATCCAGGCTTCTATTGTTTTTAAATAACGTTCGTCTTCAGCCAAAAGTCCCATTTCATATTGAGAACTTATCTCTTTGACTCGTTTCTCTGTTTCCTGAATAATTTCATCTTTAGCTTTAATAGTAGGTAAATCATTCATTCCAAAAGAAAGCCCTGATTTTGTTAAATAACTAAATCCGTATTCTTTTACTTTGTCTAAAATTTTTACTACTTCCTTTGAATTACCTTGATCTATGGCTTCGGTTATAATTTTTCCCAATTCTTTGCCATCAACTGTCTTATCCATATCATAAAGTCCAGGAAGAAGAATAGAATTAAAAATCATTCTACCAACGCTAACTTCTCTAATTTTTTCGCCAACCCTAACTTTTATTTTTTCCTGTAAATCAATTTTACCTAATTCATAAGCCAACACAGCTTCTTGTTCAGAGGAAAAAACATGCATTTTTTCTTTTTTACCCTCTTTTAAAAAGGTCATATAATATATTCCCCAAACCATATCTTTTGTGGGGGTAACTACCGAACTGCCAGTAGCAGGTTTTAATAAATTATTGGTGGATAAAATAATATCTTTTACCTCCTTTTTGGCCATATCAGTAATAGGAACATGGACCGACATTGTGTCTCCATCAAAATCAGCATTAAAAGCAGTACAAACTAAAGGATGAATTTGAATAGCTTTTCCTTCCACCAAAACTGGCCTAAATCCTTGAATTCCCAGACGATGTAAGGTTGGCGCACGATTTAATAAAACATAAGATTTTTCGATAATTTCTTCTAAAATCGCCCAAACATCTTCTGTTTTCTGCTCAATAATTCTATTAGCGCTACGCACATTATGTACCAATCCTCTTTCAATTAGTTTAGAGGCAATAAAGGGCTTAAATAATTCAATTGCCATTATTTTGGGAAGTCCGCATTGGTCAAGTTTCAACTTTGGTCCAACCACAATTACTGACCGACCAGAATAATCTACTCTTTTTCCTAATAAATTCTGACGAAATCTGCCTTGTTTGCCTTTAAGGATATCAGCCAATGATTTCAAGGAACGACGCTGACCAGTAGAAGAAAGAACTGTTTTCCCAGACCGCATATTATTGTCAAATAAAGCATCTACTGCCTCCTGAAGCATTCTTTTTTCGTTGCGTAAAATAACTTCTGGAGCTTTTAACTCATAAAGCCTTTTCAAACGATTATTACGATTGATAATCCGACGATATAAATCATTTAAATCTGAAGAAGCAAACCGACCACCATCAAGGGGAACTAAGGGTCGCAATTCGGGTGGAACAACCGGAATCACACTTAATACCATATCTTCGGGCTTGATTTTGTTGGAAATAAAACTACGAATATATTTTATTCTCTGAACCGCCTTTTTTCTTTTAACTAAATCAGTAATAGTATTTTTCTTTTTTTCTAAATCTTTAATCATTTTTCCTATGTCAGCCTGAGCTAATAATTTAAAAATTGCCTCCGCGCCAATATCAGCACTGAATATATGACCATATTTCAAAGAAAGCTCCCGATATTCAAATTCCGTTAACAACCTTTTTTCTTCTAAATCCATTATTTCTTTTTTTGTTTCTTTGTATTTGGTTCCTAATGCCAAGATATCATCATCTTCTGTTTTATTGCTCATTAATTCTTTTCTCTTTGTTTTATATTCTTTTTCCAGATTCTCAAGAAGTTCCTTTTTCAAATTCTGATGGACTTCAGTAATAATAAAATTAGCAAAATAAATTACTTTTTCCAAAGACTGAATGGATACTTGTAAAATCAGCCCTATTTTAGAGGGCAAACTGCGTAAAAACCAAATATGAGTTACTGGCGCTGCTAAATCAATATGGCCGAATCTTTCTCTCCTGACTAAACTACGAGTCACTTCTACTCCGCAACGATCACAGACAATTCCTTTGTAACGCAATTTTTTATATTTTCCGCAAGCGCATTGCCAATCTTTAACTGGACCAAAAATTTTCTGACAAAACAAACCATCTCGCTCTGGCTTACGACTGCGATAATTAATAGTTTCTGGTTTAGTAACCTCACCATGCGACCAAGATTTAATCTGTTCAGTTGACGCTAAACTCATGCGAATCTCGTCAAAATCATGAGGTTTCCTTTGTTTAGTGTCATGTAACACTAAAGTTGAAATTGTAGATGGATTAGCCATATATTTAATTATTAATCATCGATCATTAATCATTTTATTTTTCTTCCGTTTTTAATCATTTCAATATTCAAACAAAGACCTTTTAACTCTCGGATCAAAACATTAAACGACTCAGGAACATTAATTTCTTTTACCATATCACCCTTAATAATGGATTCGTAAGCTTTTGTGCGCCCAATCACATCGTCAGATTTAATGGTTAACATCTCCTGTAAAGTATAAGCAGCGCCATATCCTTCCAGAGCCCAAACCTCCATTTCCCCAAATCTTTGTCCGCCAAATTGTGCTTTCCCGCCTAAAGGCTGTTGGGTGATAAGAGAATAAGGGCCAATAGAACGCTGATGAATTTTATCTTCCACTAAATGATTCAATTTTAAAGCATAAATATAGCCGACTGTAGTTTTATTTTTAAATTTTTCTCCAGTTTTCCCGTCATAAAGATACATTTTGCCATCAGCTGAATAGCCTGCTTTAACTAACTCTTTACTAATCTCTTCTTCTGTGACTCCATTTAAAACTGGAGTAGCTGCCCTATAATTTAATTTTTTGGCAGCTAATCCTAAATGAGTTTCTAAAATCTGCCCAATATTCATACGAGAGACAACGCCCAAAGGGTTAAGAATAATATCAATCACTTGACCATCATCCAAATAAGGCATATCTTCTTGTGGAACAATTTTAGATACCACTCCTTTATTGCCATGGCGACCAGACATTTTGTCTCCAACCTGAATCTTCCTTAAATCAGCAACTAGGATTTGAATAGATCTAATTACGCCTGGTTGTAATTTGTCACCATTTTCTCTAGAAAATATTTTAATTCCTATGACTTTACCATGTTCGCCGTGTTCAAGGTAAAGAGAAGAATCGCGAATATCTTGAGCTTTCTCGCCAAAAATCGCCTTTAAAAGTTTTTCTTCTGCTGTTAACTCTGCTTCGCCACGAGGAGTAATTTTGCCAACCAAAATGTCTCCTGATTTTACTTCTGCACCAATTCTAATAATTCCCTCTTCATCTAGATCTTTTAATTTTACTTCACTGACGTTGGGAATGTCACGGGTAGTCATTTCCAGACCAAACTTTGTTTCGCGAATATCAATCGTATGCTCATCAATGTGCAAAGAGCTAAATTTATCATTTTGCACCAAACGAGAAGACAGCAAAATAGCATCTTCAAAATTTCCCCCCTCCCAAGACATAAAGGCGCAAAGAACATTATGACCCAAAGCTAACTCACCATTTTCCATTGAGGCCCCTTCAACTAAAATATCTCCTGCTTTAAATTTCTCTCCCATAGCAACCACCGGTTGTTGATTAAAACAAGTATTAAAATTAGAACGATCGTATTTTTTTAAACTGTAATTCTGACTAAGACCTGATTTATAGCGCAAAACAATATGAGCAGAATCAACTTCCATGACCTTTCCGTCTTCAGGAGCTTCAAGTAAATGACCAGAATCCCGAGCCGCCCTACCCTCAACGCCAGTACCAACCAAAGGAGTATCTGGTTTAATTAATGGAACAGCTTGACGTTGCATATTACTGCCCATTAAAGCTCGAACCCCATCATCATGTTCTAAGAAAGGAATAAGTGCAGTAGCCACGCTCACAATCTGATTAGCAGCTATGTCAGTAAATTCAACTTCACTTGTTTTACAAAAACCAGGATGACCATAAATCCGAGCCTCTACAGTGTTATTAATAATCTTATTGTTTTTATCAATAGCCGACGTAAAAGGCATTAAAATATGTTCTTCTTCTTCAAATGCATTTAAAAAAGTAATTTCCTTGGTTATTTTTCCTTTAATTACTTTATAGTAGGGGGTTTCAATAAACCCATATTCATTTAAACGCGAATAGCAAGCTAAATAATTAACCAAACCAACGTTTGGTCCTTCTGGGGTAGCAATAGGACAAATCTTGCCATAATAAGTTCTGTGCACATCACGCACTTCAAATCCAGCCCTCTCCCTAGATAAACCACCAGGACCAACAACAGTTAATCTTCTTTTATGCTCTAATTCAGAAAGTATGTTGGTTTGATCCATGAATTGAGAGAGCTGAGAAGACATAAAAAATTCTCTAATTACTCCCACAATTGGCTTAATATTTATCAATTGTGCTGGTCCGTATTTTTTAGACTCAATAAGACCCATTCTGTCGCGAACAATCCTTTGTACCCTTAACATCCCCACTCTCATCCTATTTTGTACTAATTCCCCAATAGCCCTCACCCTACGATTAGATAAATGGTCAATATCATCCGCAGGAGTTTGTCTAACATTGAGTCTAATCAATTCACTTATAATGGCTTTAAGATCTTCTGGCCTGATAGTGCGCTTGGTTATCTTGGGATCTAAATGAAGGCGCTGACTCAATTTATATCTTCCCACTTTACTGAGATCATAACGGCTATAATTGAAAAACATAGCATATATTAAAGACCTAGCATTATCAGCAGTTGCCAAATCTCCTGGTCTAATTTTACGATAAACCTCAATTAAACCTCCGTCTTCTGAGGCCGAAGGATCTTTATCTAAGGTATTCTGGACATATTTGCTATTTATAATTTCTTTGTCTCTTTTGAATAAATCCAAAATTTCCTTATCTGAGCCAAAACCAAAAACTCGCAAGAGCGCAGTAGCGGGAATTTTCCTTTGGCGATCAATTCTTACCCAAATTATTCCCTTGGTGTCGGTTTCAAACTCCAGCCAAGCTCCTCTATCAGGAATAACCTTGGCACTATAATAAAATCGACCCTTAAGACGAGTACGAGCAAAAATAATACCAGGCGATCTAATTAATTGCTGAATAATAACCCTTTCAATCCCATTAATAATTAAAGTCCCCTTGTCAGTCATCAAGGGGATGTCTCCAAAATAAACATCTTGTTCTATTTTCTTGCCTGTTTTTTTGTTAATTAAACGCACCTTTACTGTTAAAGGTGCTTCATATGTTAAATTTCTATTTTTACTAATAATTTGATCAAATTTTGGATTCCCCAAAGAACAATTTAAAAAATGTAATTCAAAATTTTTGCCAATCAGGTCTTCAATCGGCGAAAATTCTTTTATTAATTCTCCTATTCCTTGATTTAAAAACCAATCATATGATAATTTCTGGTTTTTGGTCAAATCTGGCAAAGTGGCATTAGAATTAATGGTAGCTTTTGAAAAAAATTTACGTTTTTGAGAAAACATATAGCAAAAGGCACTAAAAATTCCCTCAGAAAAAAATCTGAGAGCTTATTATTTTAAAATTGAATCAAATTTATAAACAAAATGAAAAAATTAAATAGCTCTAATAAAAAAAACAATTATAAACGAAATTGTTTTTGTTATTGTGAATAATAACTGAAAAATACGAATTTGTCAAACATTTTCCTTTAAATTATCCACAAGTTATCCCCATATCCATTAAAAATTCCTTAACTATTTTTCTGTCATCCCAAGCTATTTTTTGTCCATTTGGACCCATAATCCAGGGTTCAGACCCCTTGCCTGTAATAACCACAACATCCCCTTTTCGAGCCATAGCTAAAGCTTTTTTAATTGCTTCTCCTCTGTTAATAATTTTTTGAAATTTTTTGCTCTTAACGCCAGAAACTATTTGATTGATAATTTCATTTGGGTCTTCATTGTAAGGGTCTTCATTGGTGACAATAATCTTATCACAATATTTTTCAGCAATAGCTCCCAAGAGAGGTCTCTTTTGTTTGTCCCTTCCTCCCCCAGCTGAACCAAGGACACAGATTAATTGTTGATTATTGGTTGTTAATTCTTGATTTCTAAGGGTTTGATATACTTTTTCTAAAGAATCTGGGGTATGAGCATAATCAACAATAACTTGGAAAGGATAGTTAACCATAACTTCCATTCTGCCAGGAATTGTTTTAATTTTAGATAAAGCCTGCTTGCAAATGTTTAAATTTATTCCCTGTGACAAGACAAAACAAATTGCGCTTAAGCTGTTATAGATATTAAATTTGCTCAATAAATTTAATGTAAACCCTAAACCCTGAACTGTAAACTTTGACCCCTTTGAATTTAATCTTATATCCTCTGCTTTAATAACTTTCAAATTTTGTCCAAGGTTTAATGTTTCTCGTTTAAAGTTTATTCCGTATCCATATTCTTTGTCAAATTCAAAATCTAAAAAATAAGAACTGTTCTTGTCATCTAAATTAACGATATTAACTTTTGGGATAATTCGGTCCTTGATTGTTTTACGACATCTTTGGCTTATGTGTTGAAAAAGTTTTTGTTTTGCTTGGCGATATTTTTCAAAACTTCCATGCGATTCAATGTGCTCTGGCGATAAATTAGTAAAAATACCAATATCATAATTGATACCCAAATGTCTACATTGACTAACGCCCTGAGAAGTTGTTTCTATTATGGCATATTCACACCTATTCTGAAGCATTTTTCTTAAAAATTTTTGCAAAGAGAAACGACCTAACATAGTCATTTTTCTTTTATTGATAAACTCTTTCCCGGCAATCTTAAAATTAAATGTAGTGGTTAACCCTACTCTATGTCCTGCTTCTTCTAAAATTTGACAAATTAAATTAGCAACCGTAGATTTGCCAGCCGTACCTGTAATGCCAATCACAATCATGTGACGACTTGGATAGCCGTAAACAAAAGCTGCTAAATGAGCCAAAAACCAGTGATAAAATTGCCAGAAAGGCCTAGGAATTATTTTTTTTAATATTCTCTTCATTTATGTCTCGCTAAATTTTCAATTTATTTCTTATTTAACTTCCCCTTCCTAAATATTTCTAATCTTTCATTAATTACCCGTTGGATGTTCTCTGGCCTAAGCTCATATATGGAAACACCCATAGTCGTATCTTCCAATCTTATGTCGGGTGAAGTAAACAACACGTAAGGAGGAGTTTTCTTATAGCCCTCTTGAATGCCAAGGTAATTTAACCCCAATCCTTCTATAATTTCTCTGCATTCTTTCTCAGACAATACTTTCTCCATATTAAAAATTTTTTTATTTTCATCAAATTCCATATATTTTACCTATATTATTGATTTATTTGGAAGCTGAGCTTCCAAACTTTACTCCTCTTCGTTTAAGTTTCTATTATTTAATCTTTCGTAATCTGGGAGTTCCTGAACATCATTGATTCCAAGGTGTTTGATAAAATCTACACTAACAGAATAAATATTGTTATCATAGTCTATTTGTTCTTCGTTGGCTTGAAGTTTATCATCCTTTGCGACCACCTTATTCACAACCTTCTCTATTATCAAACCCTTTATAAGAAGATGGCGGAGAATAATACTACAATTTATCCCTCTAATCTTTTCTAAGTCCAATTTAGTTAATGGTCCCCGATAAGCAATGATTGACAGTGTCTCTAAGGAAGCTGGGGTAAGTTCTTGGCAAACTTCTGTTTTTAAAAATTTCTGCACATATTCACTATTCTGAGGATTAGTCACCATTTGTAATGATTTGTCATTGTTAATAATATTTATGCCTCTATCAGGTTCTTTATATTCTTCAACAAGTTCATTAAAAATTTCTTCCAAATCATTAACATTTTGACCAATGTTTTTAGCTATTTCTTTCTTGTCTATTGGCCTGTTTGCTATAAAAAGCAAGCTCTCAATATTGGATTTTAATTCTTGATTATTCATATTTTAATTAAATTATATTTTTTTATTTAAACTATTCTTAGAGGTTATATTAATATCTTCAAAAAGTCCCTTTTGATCAATCTCAATCTTGTGACATTTCATCAATTCTAAAATAGCTAAAAACATTACTGATTTCTCGGCTTTTGATTTATTTTCAATTACTTTATTAAATATAAACTGCCCTTTCTCATGCAACAAAGACAACATTTCATTTATCTTACTTTTTAAAGAGAAAACTCTACGCTTAACGGTTTTTAAAGACAATCTGGCTTGCTCTTTAATAATAAAAATAAAACTCCCAAAATTTTTTCTCAAAACATGAGAGTTAAGATTATGTGGAAAATTAAAGGCAAAAACAATCTTTCCAGATAATTTATCTTTACTAAAACAACAACGTGGATTGGAAAAAAGTTCTCCTACTTTTTTGGTAGCAGAAACATATTCTTGATAAAGCCTTAATTGATTTACCAAACCACGAGAATCTTCTTCGTCTTCGTCTAAAATCTGTTCTGGAAGCAACAATTTGGATTTAATGAGAATGAGTTTAGCAGCTATATTCAAAAAATCAGCTAATTCTCCCGTCCTAATTTTTTCAATCTCTTTTATGTAACCTAAAAACTGATTAGTCACCTGAACTAAAGCAATTTCCGTAATATCTAATTTTTCCTTTTCAATTAAATGCAACAACAAGTCAAATGGTCCTTGAAATTGAGGAAGATTAATATTGTACATAAAAATATTAAAACAAATGTTAAATCTTATGTAAAATAACGTTGAGATGCGATATAACGCGTGATAATAAAATATTTAAATACAGGGTTAAAATTTTAGAAAAACATACCATTTAATGGCACGAGAAGGGTCCTTAGAGCAATGTTGCAAAAGACCAACCCGACGGGTTTGTATTAATTAAGGATGGCTTTTATTCGGCGGATGCCGGCGCTACTGGATTTTTCTTTAATGATTTTGAATTGTCCTAATTCCTTAGTGTTTTTGACATGAGGTCCGGCACAAATTTCCATACTAAAAGGAAATTCTGAGCTTGTAGAAGAACTATCACCGATTGTGTAGACTTTGACTATTTCTGGATATTTTTCTCTGAAAAAAGCTAAAGCCCCCCCTTCAATTGCTTGCTTATATGGCATTTCTTTCATTGTGACAAGAAGCGCTTCTTGTATTTTCTTGTTTACAATTTCTTCTATTTTAATTTTTTCTTCTTCTGTTAATTTCTGAGAATAAGTAAAATCAAATCTAAGGCGTTCGGGGTTGATGTCTGAGCCAGCCTGATGGACACTATCTCCTAAAACTTCTCTTAATGCCTGATGTAAAAGATGAGTGGCAGTATGTAGCTTGGTAACCTTTATTTTAGATTCTTCGCTTTCAACACTATCAATGCCAACTCCCCCAAATTTATTCTGCACTCCCGCTTTAGAAATCTCTTGATGTTTTTTAGATTCTCTTTCAACAGCATTTTCATCTATTTTCAAATTTTCTTTTCTAGCTATTTCTCCCGTTACCCCAGGATGAAGACCATAAGTATCGTATAAATGAAAAACTGTCTTAGGGTCAAGAAAATTTTGTTTCTTGGAATGTGCTTCTTTAACTATATCTTTAAGTCTTTTCAATCCTATGGAAGTAGTTTGATTAAATTTATTTTCTTCGTTTTCTATTGTCCTTAAAATGTCATCTTTATTTTCAACTAATTCTGGATAAAAATTAGAATATAAATCAATGGCTGTTTGGGCTATTGGGAGTAAAAATTCTTCTTGGTCGTTAATCAACTTTGAGCAACGCATTGCTCTTCTAATAAGACGCCTTAAGATATATCCCCTGTCTTCTTTGCTGGGCAGAATGCCATCTGAAATTAAAAAACAAGCTGCCCGAACATGGTCAGCAATAATTCTTTGATATTTTTTGTTAATTTCATCGACATTAGCAATTTCTTCAATCTTATGCATTAAAGGTAAAAATAAATCTGTTTCATAGTCAGAGGGCTTGTTTTGTAAAACGCAAGCTAATCTTTCCAAACCCGCGCCAGTGTCAATATTTTTAACTGTTAATTTTTCATAACTTCCATCTGCTGTTTTATTATATTCCATAAAAACCAAGTTCCAAATTTCTACAAATCTTCCACAACTACAATTTGGTCCACAATTAGGCTGGTCGCATTCTTTAATTTTAAAATTTAATCCTCTGTCATAATATATTTCCGAACAAGGGCCACAAGGACCGTTGCTACCAATTGGCCCCCAAAAATTATCTTTTATTCCAAAATAACTTATTCGTTCTTTGGGAATCCCGTTTTCTAACCAAATTTTTTCAGCTTCTTTGTCTACCTCTATTCCTTTAGTTCCATCAAAAAGAGTAACCCAAATATGGGCAATATCTAAATAATAATAATTGGTTAATAGGTCCATTGCCATTTGAATTGCTTCTTTTTTAAAATAACCATCAAAAGACCAATTACCTAACATCTGAAAAAAGGTATGGTGAAATTCGTCTCCGACTTCCTCAATGTCTGAGGTGCGAAAACATTTTTGAATAGAACAAATTTCACTATCAATTGGATTAATTTTTCCACTCAAAAAAGGAATAAATTGTTGCATGCCAGCAGAAGTAAAAAGCACGCTCTGATCAGCGGGAATCAAAGAAGACGAGGGCATAATTTTATGCCCCTTTTTTTGGAAATAATCTAAAAAAATTTCTCTAATTTCACTAACTTTCATTCTTTTATTTGTTATTCTTCTCTTTTTCCGTGCGATTTTTCTTTAAACATGTTTTACAATAAACAGGCCGAACGCCGTCTGGAACAAAAGGAACTTGAACTGTAACTCCACAACCCGAACACTTGGCTTCATATTTTACTATTTTCTCAGCTGGCAAAAATTCGCCAGGCTTTATTACGCCGCTCCAACGAGCTATTTTTTCTTCTACTAATTTTCGCGGTTCTGCATATCGTTCTCTAGAAACTTTAATTATCTTTTGTGCATTACCCTCTGGTTTAGATAAAGGAGGTAAGGTTAAAGCGGAAAATGGTTCTGAGGTGAGCCCATCTATCATTAATTTAACATATATATTATATTGATCTAAATCTACTAAATCCTCTTCTTCAAAACGTGGTACAAATTCTTTTGCCAAAAAATCAGCATCTTTAGCTCCCACCCTAAAAACAACCATAGTTCCTACGTTGCCAAATATAGCATCTCTAACCCGAGAAGTGTCCTTAACTGTTAACTGGTCAATATATTGATGAGCTAAAATTAAATTTAAATGATATTTTCGAGCTTCAGACAAAATGTCAGCAAAGGATTCAGTGGCAAAATTTTGAAATTCATCAACATAAAGATAAAAATCTTGTCTTTCCTCTTCTGGAATATTAATTCTACTCATAACGGCCATCTGAATTTTGGTAATCATCATTGCTCCCAACAAAGCTGAAGCATCCTCTCCGATTCTCCCCTTAGAAAGATTCATAATTAGAATCTTTTTGTTATCCATTATCTCTCGCAAATTTATTTTTGACTTTACTTGACCTACAATGTCTCTAATTAAAGAAGTAGATAAAAATTGCCCCACCTTATTCTGAATTGGAGCAATTGCCTCAGCGCGCAAACGGTCTGGATATTTGGGATATTCATTGGTCCAAAAAGATTTCACTACTGGGTCTGTTAAGCGATCAACAACCTTTTTTCTAAATTCCTTATCAACCAATATTCTCATAATTCCCAAAAGCGTGCTTCCGGGATATTCCAATAAGGCTAAAATTGTATTTCTTAATACATACTCTAAGCGAGGACCCCAAGAATCAGCCCAAATTTTCTTAAAAACACCGACCAAACCAGAGGCCACCAAGTGACGTTGGCTGGCATCCACCTGCTCTAAAACATTAAGAGCAAAGGGGTTTTCTGTATCTGCTGGATTAAAATATATAACATCATTGATTCTATTTGCCGGAATAAAATCTAAAGCCCTTTCAGCCAAATCACCATGAGGATCTACAATAGCAACTCCATGACCCATCTGAATATCTTGATAAATCATATTTTCTAATGTCGTTGATTTGCCAGTCCCAGTTTTACCAATTAAATACATATGGCGCCGACGATCTTGGCGCTTAATTCCAAATTTTTTACGAATATTTCGATAATTTGTTTCTGCAAAGAGGACTATTTCATTATCGTTTTGCGAAAAATCAGCCATAGTCTTTATTATATTAAGATTAGAGAAAAAAAACAAGATGGAACTTGGGGATTAAAAATATATACTAATGATGATTTTTGATAATTAATTAATAAAACATGTCTGATATCAGCAGAAATGCGATATAAGACGTTATGAAGAAATGAAAATGCATGTCCCCACAATTTTGAAAAAACATACCCTTTAATGACACAAGAAGTGGTCTTAGAGCAATGTTGCAAAAGACCAACCCGACGGGTTAGTATTTTTTCTTTTTGGGGAGGAAATATATTAGGAAGCTGCCGAGAATCACTAATGCTAACAGGGCTATAGCTTTGCCTTGAGTTTGTAAAAAAAGAGCAATAAAACCAAAAATCAAAGCAATGGACCAATAAAAAATAACTGCCATGCGATGTGAAAGACCAGATTCAAGTAAACGAAAATGAAGATGCTTTTTGTCTGCACTAAAAACAGAATGACGTTTTTCAAAGAATCTCTGGAAGACAACACTAATTAAATCTAAAACAGCTAAACCTAAAATTAAAAAGGTTGTAGCAAATTTACTACCCGAGATTATAGCCAAAACACCCAAAAAAAACCCTGCCAAGAGGCTACCACCTTCTCCTAAAAAAATTTTAGCTGGATGAAAATTAAAAATTAAAAATCCCAAAAAAGCGCCTGCCAAAATTAAAGCCATAGTTGCTATATCTGGCTGATAAAATTGCGTGAATAAACAAAGAGCAGTAATGCTTAAAGCACCAATAACTGTAACACCTGAAACCAAACCATCTAAACCATCAAGTAATTTAGTAGAATACATTAATAATAATAACCAAAAAAAAGTTAAAACATCGGATAAAGGAGTAAAATAATAAGGAACTCCATTTAATCTAAGTATTTCAATCTTGATTGTATCAAAATATAAATAACCAGAACCAAAAGGATTATTCATAAATGTAATGCCTATTCCACTAATAATTATAGCTAAACATGCTAAGACAGGCCAAATAAATTGTTGAACAGGAGATAAATGATATTTGTCATCTAAAAAACCGCCGAGCATTAAAAATGAGGCGGCAATTATTATACCGATTAAGTGCTTATTCAATGGAACCAATCCTGGCAACAAAGAAAAATGTTTAGCAATTAATAAAACAATAAAGAATGAAAGAAAAATAGCAACTCCGCCCATAAGTGGAATTGCCTTAGTATGAATTTTTCTTTTGTTGGTTTCTGGCCTATCTAATATATTAAATTTAATTGCGAGCCATCGTATAAATGGTGTTAAAATCAACGACAGAATAAAACTAACAAGAAAAAAAATTAAGAATAACATAATAATGCTCTAATGTTCAAATGTTCTCATGTTCAAATGTCTGATGGTCAATATAATCTTGCAAAATAATGCTTGCTGCAATAGCGTGATTTTCTTTATTTGATGAGAAATTGTTGGCCATCTTACTCGTAAATCTTTCGTCAAAAATAACAATTGGTAAATCAAATTCTTTTTTGCATTGTTTAATAAATTTCTCTGTTCTCTTTGTTTGTTCGCTACTATTGCCAGATAGACTAATTGGATGTCCAATTATTACCTTTGTTATTTTTTGTTTTAAAATAATTTCTTGCAAATCTTTGAATAATAAAGAAATATTCTCTCCTTGTATTGTTTTATATGGTGTAGCTATCCTTGTTTGCAAAGGAGCAATGGCTAATCCAATATATTTGGCGCCATGGTCAATGGATAATAACATAAGTTAAAATAATTTCTAATTTCTAATTCCTAAAGATGTCCAAAATGGGGACAGGCACCTTCGGAGCCAGTCCCCGGGACAGTCCCCTCCAGCTCCTCTTTAACGACTGACGTTACATTTTTGTTAAAACTTCGGCGCCAGATTTGGTAACTAAAATTGTATGCTCAAAGTGAGCAGATAGACTGCCATCATTAGTAACAATTGTCCAGCCATCCTTGAGTGTTTTGACTTTCCAATCTCCAACATTAATCATTGGTTCAAAGCATAGAGTCATTCCTTTCTCTAAAATTATTCCAGTATGGGGACGACCATAATTCAGAATTACAGGAGCTTCGTGTAATTCTTTTCCAATGCCATGGCCAGTTAATGTTCGTACCACAGAAAAATTATTTTTTTCAGCACAAGATTGAATAGCTGACGAAATATTACCCAAACGAATTCCTGATTTAATCATTTGAATTGCTATATTAAGCGACTTTTTTGTTATCCTAAGTAATTCCTCTGCTTTAGGAGAGATTTTGCCAACAGGGACAGTTGTTGCCATATCAGAGAAATAACCATTATATATTAAACCGCAATCTAATCCTATAATATCCCCTTCTTTCAATATCTTGTCCCTACTGGGAATAGCATGAACAACTTCTTCGTTAACTGAAGTGCAAAGAGTTGCTGGGTATCTATTCTTCCCTTGTCCATAATCTTTAAATCCTGGTTTTGCCTTAGAATCTATAATAAGTTTTTCGGCTAAATCATCTAAGCTTAAAGTAGATATTCCAGGGCAAACGGCAGAAGCCACTTGCGACATTACTTTACTCAACAATCGTCCAGCTTGACGCATAATTTCAATTTCCTCGTCTGTTTTAATGATAACATTCGTATTCATAAATAAAAATTTGTTAATTTACCCATATATTGGGTAAATATGAATTTTGGCTTTAAAAAATAGGATAGGAACGGATTTAAAGAGGCTCCTCTTCGGTGCCAGGCACCGAAATGAGAGGCACCGTTTTAATAACAACACTTGTATTCATAGAGCTAATTTGATATCATTAAAAACTTTTTCTGCTGGTTGTTCACCATTAATTTCAATTAATCTCTGTTTTTGGCGATAATATTCAACCACAGGAAATGTTCTCTCTTGATAGAGGGCTAATCTTTGTTTAATGCCTTCTGGCGTATCATCTTTACGACGAATAATATTTCCTTTGCATTTGGGACATTTTTTTAATTTATCAACAGAATTATTTTCAAAAATAAAAATTTTGCCACATTTACTGCAAATATGACGTTTACTTAATCTATTAATTGTTTCTCTTTCTGAAATTTGGACAAAAAAAACATGGGTAATATGTCTCCCATTTTTTCTTAAAATATTCTCCAATGGTTTAATCTCGACAGGACGTCTTGGGGTCCCGTCAAAAATAATACCTTTGTTTGCAGAAAGAATCGCTACCCTTTCATCAACAATCTCAACAACTAATTGAAACGGAACCATTTTTCCTTTATCAATAATTTGAGCAACTTCTTTTCCTAATGTTGTATTTTTATTTTTTATTTCTCTCAATGCATCACCTATTTCTATATGCTCTAGTTTAAACTCATTTGCCAAAAGTTTAGCTTGTGTTCCTTTGCCGGACCCCTGGGGTCCCAATAAAATAATATTTTTAATCATAAAAATGCTTCGCTTAAAATTCCAAATACAGATTTCATAGAGGATCATTGATGGCTTCGCCATCGGGACAAACTCTAAATTCTAAACTCTAAATTCTAAACAAATTCTAAACTCTAAATTCAAAATTCTAAACATATTTATTTTAATCATTTGGATTTTGATATTGTTTCGGATTTCGGATTTCGGATTTCGGATTTCCGTTGCAAGGCAACGGCTATAGACCTTCATATTCATGCATAGAAATTTGAGCTTGAACCTGCTTCACAACCTCTAAAACTACGCTAACTACAATTAAAATCGCGGCTCCACCAATTACAAAAGTAGAAATCTTAAAAACATTTTGAGTAATAATTGGCAAAATAGCTATTAATCCAAGGGAAAGCGCTCCTGCCAACATAATTCTACCGCTAACATTAGATAAATATTGAGAGGTGGGGGCTCCAGGCCTAATACCAGGAACAAACCCTCCTTGTTTTTGTAGTTGTTCTGCGATTTGTTTTGGATGAAAAATGATACTGGTATAAAAATAAGTGAAAGCCACTACTAAAACAAAATATATTAAACCATAAAACAGCTGATTTTGCATTAAAGTAATCAAAAATTGACCAAATTTCGCAAGGAAAGATGAAGCGGATCTTATTAAAAACTGTCCAATTAAAGAAGGAAACAAAACGATAGAAATTGCAAAAATAATAGGAATCATGCCCGCTTGATTAACGCGCATTGGCAAATAAGTATCAGTTCCCCCATACATACGATGCCCACGAATACGACGCGCATAAGTAACAGGAATGTTTCTTTGTCCCTCTGTTAACCAAACCACTCCTGCTATTGTAACTAATGCGAGAATAGCTAAGATTATCCAATTTGTGAGCTGAGAAACATCAAAAATAGCAATGGATTGCTGTAAAGAAGCTGGCAACCTCTCTACAATACCAGCAAAAATTAAAAGAGAAATGCCGTTTCCTATCTTTTTTTCAGTAATTAATTCTCCTAACCACATTAAAAACATTGTTCCCCCTAACATTACAATTAAAATATTAGCAATGTTAAAGAAAGAAAGGTTCTCAACAATAGTTGAGCTTGACTGCCTTAAAAGCATTAGCATTCCATAGGACTGAATAAGTGCTAAAGGAACAGTTAAAAAACGAGAGTATTGATTTATTTTTTGCCGACCAGCTGAGCCTTCTTTGCTTAATTCTTCCAGTTTAGGAACTATCATGGTTAATAATTGCATAATAATAGAAGCAGTAATATAAGGGGCAATGCCCATAGCCACAATAGAAAAATTAGCCATAGCTCCTCCCGAAAGAATGTTCAACATACCCAACATTTCATTGCGAGCAAAAAAATCTTTCAAATTAGCTATATTTACTCCTGGCAAAGGAATATGAGCGGCAATTCTGAAAATTACTAGCATAGCAAAAACAAACAAAATCTTATTTCTTAAATCTTTGATTTGCCAAACCTGTCTAATTTTATTTAAAAATTGCATACCTGAAAAAATTAAAGTATTATTGTTTCTCCCTTAGCTTTTTTAATCTCTTCTGTAGCTGTTCTAGAAAAAGCATGGGCTTTAATGGTTAATTTTTTATTGAGACCCTTATTTTTAGCTGAACCAGGAGAAGCTAAAACTTTCACACCCTTTTTGCAATCTTTCAACAAACCAACTTTAATCATATTTTGTGGGCTGATTATATCATCTTCTTTAAATTTATCTCCTATGTCCTTCAAATTAACGATAGCCATCTTAGAAACTGAACTTTTGAGTTTAGAAAATTTTGGAAAAGCTTTAACGGCTTTCTTTAATCCCCTTAACTTAAGCCCTGATTTTCCGCCAGACCTTGATCTCTGCCCTTTCTTGCCACGACAAGAATATGTTCCATGACCAGAAGAATTCCCCCTGCCTACTCGTTTCTTGGAGGTTCTAGACTTTAGTTTAGGAGAAATATTATTTAATGCAAGAGTCATATTTTTTCTTTTTTATCAACAGTAGATATTAATATACTTAAAGCTTTCATGGTTGCTTTTACATTGTTAATCTTATTATTAGATCCTAAAATCTTAGTAGTTAAATTTTTAAACCCAACCAACGAAAGAACAACGCGCACTACTCCACCTGATACTAAGCCATGTCCTTTTCTGGCTGGTCGCAAAAGAATATAAGCCGCTTTATATTTAGCTCTAACTTCGTGAGGAATCGTTCCTTCGGTTACGTTAATTTTTAATAAATTTTTCTTAGCTTGACGTACAGATTTATTAATAGCAGTTGAAACATCAGCACCTTTGGCTACGCCAAAACCGACCCGCCCTTTATAATCCCCAATTACCATACAGGCGCGGAACCTTAAACGCTTCCCACCCTTTACTACTCGAGTCACCCGAGCTAAATCAACGAGTTTTTGTTCAAATTCGGGCTTAATTTTCATATTTCTCATACCACCTTGATTTGTTCTTTTTGGTTTAGGCATAGATAAAATTAAATTATTTTAAAATTGAAGGCCTCCTTTTCTGGCTCCATCTGCAACTGCCTTTACTTGACCGTGATATTTATATCCACTACGGTCAAAAAGTATGCTTTTAATATTCTGGGCTAATGCCTTTTTGGCCATTTCTTCCCCAATTTTATAAGCATCTTCAATATTGGATTTCCCAAAACAAGAAGCTAACGTTTGACCTGCTTTATCATCAATTAATTGAGCGTATAAATATTTATTACTTCTAAAAACACAAAGGCGCGGACAGATTGAACTTCCTTTTATCTTAGCGCGGATTCGGCGACAACGCGCTTTTCTAAGTATATATTTTGACTTAGTGTCCATATATTTTTCTGTTAAGTTCCAGTACTTACTGCCTTTTTGCCTGCCTTACGCCTAATAAACTCGTCAACATATTTCACCCCCTTGCCTTTGTATGGCTCTGGCTTTCGAAAGCGTCTAATCTTAGCTGCAGCATCTCCAACTTTTTGTTTATTGATGCCAGTGATAATAATTAAATTCTTTTCAGTTGTTATTTCTATGTCTGGGGAAATAATATATTCTATAGGATGAGAAAAGCCCAAACGCAAAATCAGCTTGTTATTATTTACTTCTGCTTTATACCCAACGCCAACAAGTTCTAATCTTTTTTCAAACCCATCTGTCACTCCTTTAATCATATTAAATATTAATCTATTTATGGTTCCCCATAACGATTTTTGCTTTTTGTCTTCAGGGTTTTTTATGCTCACAGTTAATTTATCATCTTTAATTACAACTCGCAAAAAATCTGGCAAAACTTGCTTAAGTTCACCTTTCCTTCCTTTAACTAAAATTTCTTCCTTTTCAATTTTTATTTCTACTGCTTCTGGAACAAAAATAATTTGTTTTCCAATTCTACTCATAAGTTAAGTCATTTGAACATTAGAACATTTGAACATTAGAACATTAATGCTAAAAATCAAATGTCTGTGGTCAAACGGATTAATTATTAATTATTAACTATTGATTGTTAAATTGTTCCCATGTTCCCATGTTCCCATGTTATTACCATATTTGACAAATGACCTCACCACCAATATTATGCTCCCTTGCTTCCTGGTCAGTCATTAAACCGTTGGAGGTAGACAAAATAGCCAATCCAAAACCTTTCAAAACCCTAGGTATACGGTTTCCCCTAACATAAACTCTGCGACCAGGCTTACTAATCTTTTGCAAAGAATTAATAACTGATTTCTGTTGGGTATCATACCTGAAAGTAATTTTTATTCGTTTAAAATTAGCGGCCTTATTGAAATTTTTATTCTTTTCTTTACATAAATCAATAACCTCCACTTTTTTTATCAAGTTTTCTTTTTCTAAAATTTTGCCAATATTAAATTTAATTTTGGAATGCGGAAAAACTATCGCTTGTTTCTTCACTAACAAAGCGTTCCTTATTCTCGTCAACATATCCGCAATTGGGTCTGTCATATTTCTCAATTATTTTAATTAATATAATTATTTTAATAAAATCCCGATTACCTAAGTACCCGATTACCTAAGTACCCATTATATTACCATGATGATTTTCGAATTCCTGGGATAGCGCCCTTGGTTGCTAATTCTCGAAAACAAATACGACAAAGGCCGAATTCTCTCATATATCCATGCCTTCTCCCACAACGCCAACACCGTCTCACAATACGTGTGCTATACTTAGGTGGTTTTTTTGATTTGACTATTTGCGACTTCTTGGCCATAAAAAATATTAACTTTTATCTAATGATATAATAGGGAATCCCATTAATCTCAACAATTCTACCCCCTGTTCATGGTTAGGGGCATCAGTGGTAATCACTATTTGAAGACTATGTAATCTTTCCGCTTTTTCTGGAAAAATTTCCGGAAAAACTATTTGTTCCTTAATGCCTATTGATAAATTTCCTCTTTGGTCAATGCTTTTTTCGGGAATTCCTCTAAAATCTCTGATGCGTGGCAAAGAGACATTAATTAATTTGGTTAAAAAATCATACATTTTATGAGAATGTAAAACCGTACTTATGCCAACCACAAAACCTTCTCTAATTTTAAAACCAGCAATTGATTTTTTGGCTAAATTTTTGACTGGTCTTTGTCCAGTGATTTCAGAAATAGTCCTTTCCACAATTTCAACATATTGAGAATTTTTTTCAGATTTAGCTCTATTGATGCCAACATTAACAGTTATTTTAGTTATCTTAGGAATAGCTAAAATATTCTGGTAACCAAATTTTTCTTTCATGGCTGGAATTATTTCTTTAATATATTTTTTCTTCAAAGAAAACATAAGCTCTTTATTTAAAAACATCATTGCATTTCCTGCAAAATCTTTCTTTGCGTCCGTCTGTCAATATCTTGTAACTTACTCTGATTTTTTTCTTGCAACGTGGACAAATCAACATAGCGTTAGAAACATCAAAGGGCATGGCCATCTTGACTCTTTGACCTTTCTCCCCTTCGCGTTTAGGACGAACATGTTTAATGGCCAAATTTAGACCCTCAACAACGATTTTATTAATTTTTGGCATAGCTCTTAAGACTTTTCCCTTTTTTCCAGCGTCTTTGCCTTGAACTATTTGAACAATATCATTTTTCTTAATTTTCATAAAATTTCTATAAAACTTCAGGAGCTAAAGATATAATTTTCATAAAACCTTTTTGCCGTAATTCACGAGCAACTACACTAAAAATTCTAGTACCCTTTGGCTCTTTATTTTTAGGGTCAATAATAACCCCCGCATTATCATCAAATCTAATATAAGTGCCGTCTGGTCGACGAGTTTCTTTTTTAGTCCTAACAATTACTACGCGCACAATCTCACCTTTCTTGACCATAGTATGAGGAGCTGCCTTTTTAATAGTAGCTACAATAACATCACCTAAACCAGCGTAACGCCTCTTATATCCTCTTAAAACAGTAATACACATTACTTCTTTGGCTCCGGTATTATCTATAATTTTTAATCTGGTTTCTGATTGAATCATACAAATAACTAATGCTTTACGCTTGTTAGTCTCCAGCGTTTATCTTTAGATAAGGGCCGACATTCTTCAAAAATAACCCTATCTTCAATTTTGGCCTCTTGTTTGGGGTCGTGCACTTTATATCTTTTACTAACCGTATATCTTTTTTTATACAAGGGATGTATTTTTACTCTACTTACTTCAACTACAATAGTTTTATCCATTTTATTACTGACTACTGTGCCTTGAAATTTTTTATTAGCCATATATTAATTATTAATTATTGATCATTAATCATTGATCATTTTTTTGTGTTCAAAATTGTTAACATCTGAGAAATTAGCTTTCTAGTTTTTCGTATTTCTCTCACATTTTTAGATTGTTTGAGTTTAATGTCAAAACGCAATAGTCTCAACTTTTCCTGTTCAGATCTACATATTTTTTGCAATTCTTGTTTTGTTTTTGCTTTAAATTCAGATATTTTCATGCCAAAAATGTTAAAATTTTAGAGCGAAGCGAATTAAATTTTATTAGATTTTTGAGCACCCTGTTAAATGCCGCTCTGCGGCAATTTCGCTGTAAGCGAAATTATTTAACAGGGTAGCGTCTTTGTGGCTGAAAAATTTTCACCCTGCGGGTTCAATTTTATCAGACAAAGTCGCTATACCCTATAAACAAACTTTGTTTTTACGGGTAGTTTATGCGAAGCTAAACGAAAAGCTTCTTTAGCAACTGTTTCTTCAACCCCAGCAACCTCAAAAAGAACAGTACCTGGTTTAACTACCGCCACATAATGATCAACTGCTCCCTTACCACCGCCCATTGGTACTTCTGCTCCCTTAGCTGTCACTGGTTTATGTGGGAATATCCTAATCCATACCTTTCCAGTTTTGGCCAGAGAATGAGTTATGGTGCGACGAGCTGACTCAATCTGTCTAGAAGTAATCCAAGAAAAATCCAATCCTTTTAATCCAAAATCTCCAAAGCTAACCCTCGTACCTCTAGTGGCTATCCTCTTACCCCTAGCGCGTCCTTTATGACTTTTGCGATGTTTTAACTTTTTGGGCATTAACATGCGAAAAAATTAATTTATTAATTTTTGAGCACCCTGTTAAATGCCACTCCGTGGCAATTTCGCCAAAGGCGAAATTATTTAACAGGGTAGCAATTCTGTAGCTGAATTTTCTGCGTCCTGCGGACTTAAAAATATCAGACAGAATTACTAAACTTCTCTCCTTTATAAATCCAAACCTTAACGCCAATAGAACCATAGGTAGTGGCTGCCACTCCACGAGCATAATCTATGTCAGCGCGTAGAGTATGAAGGGGGAGATTTCCCCAGATCGCTTTTTCTGATCTGGCTATTTCGGCACCGCCCAAACGTCCCTTGACTATAATTTTAACCCCATTAGCTTTTCCGTCCTGAACCTGCTTGATAACCTTTTTCAACACTCGTCTATATGGCATCCTTTTTTCTAACTCCAAAATTGCTCCTTCTAACACTACTTCTGCGGCTAACAAAGGTGATTTTTCTTCTATGACATTAATTTCTAAATTCAAATCTTTATTTTTTAAAAAATTTAGCTTGATTACCTTCTTTAGCTTTTCAATATCAAGGCCACCTCTACCAATAATCAAACCAGGTTTAGCGGTATGAATTATTACCCTAAATGTTCCTGCAAATCTTTCTATAGTTATTTTAGAAATTCCGCAATTTTTTAATTTTGTCTTTAAAAATTTTCTAATTCGTAAATCTTCCTCCAAAAAATGGCGGAATTTATTTTTACTAGCGAACCACTTTGAATCCCACTGATTAATAAGCGGGATGCGGAAAATTTTTGGATTTACTTTTCTGCCCATACTAAATTTGTCTAAATTTACGAGTTACTAAGTAACGAAGGAAATTTCGTTTCAAATTTGAGTACCCTGTTAAATAATTTCGCCTCTGGCGAAATTACTGCGTAGCAGTATTTAACAGGGTAAAGGTTTTGTTGCTGAAAAATCTTCACCCTGCGGGTTTGATTTTATCAGACAAAGCCCTTTAAATACTTTTTCTTCTGAAAATCTTTTTTAGTGTTATGGCTTTAGATTTATTCTGAACTCGCTTAAGATTTTGTTTTTTGCGATATTTATTATCTTGTTCCTGACTGTCTCTGCCCTCTTTAGTTTCTTCTTCTATTTTATCTTTCTCTAATTTCCCAGAATGTACACTTTCTAAAGGTTTTATTTTTGTTTCATGCAAATCAGTCTTTAAAACAGAAGGTTCTTTTAATTTATTGTCGTTTGATTTATGTTGTTTCTTGCTAGGAACTTTTTCTTCTAAAATAATTGTTAAATGCGAGCTTTTTTTATGTATAGGAGTAGCTCTACCAAACGATCTAGCGCGCCACCTTTTAAGCATTGTTCCTTCGTCAGCAAAAATTTTTTTTACAAATAGATTATGACTATCAAGATTAAAATTATGCTCAGCGTTAGCTATGGCTGAATGAAGAAGTTTAGAAACTAACGGTGATGCTTTATGCTGAATGAATTTCAAATAATCTAAA
>Ga0268277_1000282_pt1 | contig 42229 bp, 37 predicted proteins | sample saktaG_5_FD_190132 | JGI IMG/M metagenome (GOLD analysis project Ga0268277, IMG submission 190132) | Saline water microbial communities from Sakinaw Lake, British Columbia, Canada - sak_2010_1_5_50m | ecosystem: Environmental > Aquatic > Non-marine Saline and Alkaline > Saline ... | reverse complement strand
TTTTGTTTAAAAATCTCTGGAAAAATCCTGCTCGCTTTTCTAAAACAAATAAAATCTTTTTGGTCATACTCTGGGGAAAAATGCTGACAAAAATTTTTGTTTGTTTTAAATCACCCGTAGTTTTAACATCTATGATGGTTAAAAGCGCTCCTTCCGGCAATTCCAACTCGCGGCAAAAAAATTTGCTAAGTTCTTGCTGAATTAATGAATTAACTTTGGCTAATCGATATTGTGACATACCCAGTAGTAGCAGTTTGGCCCCTTCGTCATCCGCCAGCTGGCGGAGACAAGAAGGGGTCAAATTACAAATTAAAATATCTTTTATTATGCCAAGTAAGTCGTTGTTTCACGAAGAGATTAAGCACCGCCTGCCTACCGTCAGGCAGGCCAAACTCCACTACTGGGCATAACAATTTTATTTAGTTTCTTCGCGATAACCATTAAATGAAGAATAATTATTGGCGGCGTTCCAAAGCAGCCAGCCAAAACCGCCGCCGTCATTAGTAGCCTTGATTTCTTGCTCAATCATATTCAAATCATAAGTTGCGCCGAGATTAAAAGCCTGCAGCCAGGGCCGAATACGAGCATTATAGGTAAAAGGTGCTATTTTTTCTCCCTTAGCTTGTGCTTGCTGCTGCGACTGTTCCCACTCTTGTCTTTGTTGATCTAAAAATCGTTTGGCTTTTTCTAGATTGCGAAAAATAATTTCATAAGGATGGTCGGCGGGGTTTTGAAGGCCATCAAAATTAATCGGATAATGCGAGGGGTAAACCATGGGGCAAACATAATCAAAATAAGGTAAAGCGTCAACTAGCTTCTGGCCAATGTTCATGTCATTATCTTCATTAACAAACCACAAGTTCATTCCAAATAAATCGACTGACCGCGGTCCATATTTGGCTAATTTATCTTTTTGATAAGCAAAAAATTGGCGAATCACTTCTGACTTGTCAATCTTTTGATCCCAAAGCGGATAAACCAAATTGATAAGACTGCCGTCAGAAGGAAAGCGGACATAATCAAAATTAATTTCATCAAAGCCCAAATCAAACGCCTCCTTGGCAAGGTCTAAATTATAATCCCAAACGCCGATTGACGACGGATCAACCCATGACAAGCCCTTATTGTCTTGCCAAATTTTCCCCGTGCGCCTGTCTTTAATCGCCCACTCTGGTTTTTTATTGGCCAGCTCCTTGTCTTCAAAAACCGGTATTCGAGCAATTAAATAAAAACCCTTTTGATGTAACTCATCCAAAATGCTGGAAAAATTTTTCATACGATCTTCGCCGCTCCCCAGTTCTTTAACCAAAGGCACTTGGCTGTCATAAGCAATCTTGCCAAATGAATCCTTAAGGTCAATGACCAAAGAATTAATTTGATTTTGTTGAGCAAAATCAACGATTCTGGCTAATTGATTAGAAGTGGCCACCGTCCAAGATGAGAGATAAATGCCACGGGCATAAAACGGTTGAGAATAAAGAGGCTTTCTAACGACCTCTGCTTTTGGAGTAAAGTATCTGACCAAGATAAATTGATTGAAAACCAGTAAGGCGTTCAAAAATAAAACTGCCGTCACGAAAATGACCCATAATTTCCAGGTAAAGAATTGGTATTTTTTGTTTTGTCTGTCTTTAGAACTCATTGTTCAATTATAACAAAAAACTTGCCCGATGGCAAGGGACAAGAATTATAATGATGGACTAAAAATCTATCCTAATATTCTCAAGAACATTAGAATAGGTCCTATTTTTCTATTTCATCTCGCAAGCCAAAAACCAGGCCTTACGCTTGATTTGCTATTGACAAAAAAATCAAAAATGATAATTTAAATATTATAAAGGAGGTGATATGAGAATATCTGATAAATGGCCAATGACTAAGCAATGCCAAAAAAGAAATGATAGTGGCAAGCCTTGCGGCAAGTTTATGGAGCTCTGGTGGGTTGAGTCGGGATCCTCTGTCCTTCCTCCGGATTACCAAACGGATGAAGGTTTAGTGCCGGTGTTCTTTTGTCCCTCTTGCAATGGATTTAATCATCCTCCCGATAATGTCGACCCGTATGCTTGGCTTATCTACCAAGACACCATCGATTGGGAAGCGGCAAAACAAGAACTCGACCCTGACGAATTTGCTGCACTAGTCCGCGAGTACCAAGAAATGGAAGAGGCGTTTCTTAATCGGTCGTATCGTATTCTTCCACAACACTAAAACGAGCCTTTGGTGTAAAGCCAAGGCTCGTTCTCTTTATTGTTATAATTATCTATTTTTCAATCTCGTCTCTTAGGCCAAAAATTTCAGCTTGGCGCAAAATCTTGTCATCAGTAGAATCTTTGATTATTCCCATTAAGGCTCGCTTCATCTGGTCTTTGTCCGCGTTTTTCAATAAGCCCCAGCAACCCCAGCAGGCCTGACCGCTTTTTAAACAAATTGCCCCGCAGCCAGATTTAGTCCACGGCCCAAAACACGACTGGCCCTTTTGCAGCAAACATTCGAATTCGTTAATCTGACATTCATAACAAACCGGCTTTTCAATAATCTTAAACTTTTTATTGGCCAAAAAGTTATTAATCAAGCACAAAAAATCTTCGGCGTTAATTGGACAACCGGGCAAAACGGCGTCAACCTTAACCACCTGGCCGATAGCCAAAATTTTATGATTGGGAATATTTTTGACGTCATTGTAAACGCTTTTAATCACCGCTTCTTTGTCGCGATAATTTTTTATTTCCTGCACTCCGCCCATGGCCGCGCAATTACCCAAGGCCGCCAAATAATCAGAATTTTTTCTGAATTGTTTAAGGGTTTTGGTTTGTTCTTCTGTGGTGGGGCCGCCCTCCACAAAAACTAAATCAAAATGGCCGAGCTGCCCACCTTCTTTAATCAAGCGAAAATTATAAAAATCTATCTTTTTAGTCAAAGCAAAAAATCGCGGACCCAAGTCCAATAAGGCGAATTCGCAGCCCTGGCAGCAAGTAAGTGAAATAATGGCGATCTTTGGTTTAGACATATTATTTATAATAGCAAGGGATTGACAAAAAGTCAAAAATGTGCTATAATATAATCAAGAAATCGGTTAAGATAATCTCCTTGTATCGCAAGGAGAAGGGAGCCATTGTGCATACCAATCCGAATCCAGGATTAATAGTCATGGCGGTAGTGCTGACCGTAGTCCTCTTCTGCCTCGCGTTCAGCAACGAGATAAACTGCCTCCTGCTTTCGTGGACTAGGCGGATTGAGGCCTGGACCAAACGAACCAATGACGAAACCGCGCGCATCAAGCGAGAACGGGGACAGGAGCAGGAGCACCAGAAACGCCATTAAGCGCCATTTCCGCATCGCGGGGACTCGCCTCTTGATTGAGGCGGGTCTTTTCTTTTTATCAAAAAGTCCGCTAGGATTAGCGGACCTTGCGATTAGGATCGTTTCTCTTTTTGTCTTTTCCTGGCTTCAGCAAAACTTTCATTAAGGCGATCAATGGCCAATTTAGTATATTTAATTAGCCTTATAATCTGCGTTGGCGTCAGCACCTCTCTGGCTTCACCGTAATGTAAGCTGACAACATCGCCGACCTTAACTCCTCCGACATAACCGCGTTTGACCCGAATTCTCTGGCGCTTTCCCCAGCGCAATCGTTCATTAATCCGAATCAATGGACACCAATCAACAACAAGCTGGTCATCTAGCACTTGCCGCACCATTCCTGAGGAAATTATGCAGTTATTAGCCATTGCGAGAACGGCCGGAATTTCTAGGCCGGTCAAAGCAGTTTTGGCCAAAACGACAAAATTGTGATAAGGACGAACGCCTTGATGAAGAAAGATACAAGCGCCGGCATTTCGCCATTGATTAAAGCCTTTCTTCTCATCCATCCGCGGATTCATCTTTAACGGCGCAATCAAAGAACAAGACGTGGACAATGGTGAGAATAAGACGGGCGTACCAAACCAATAAGAACGAACAGCTGCCACAGAGGCTTCGTTCTTGGACTTGGGATATTGGGCATCCTGACGAAACCAATAATATCGCCATGGCTCCAGGCCCCTCAGACTTAGCTCTATGTCATGTTCATTCTTTCCGGTTTTGAGATAGCGATCTATCTCTCGCGCCAAGCGCGAGCCAGGCGGCACGGCCTGACAGCCGTAAGCATAAAGCGCTGTTAAGCGAACGCCTTGATTCATATTCACCTCCTTGTCGTTGTCTGAGGCCACAAATCCAAGATTTGTTTGGCCTCTATTTTAGGAATAATTTTTATAATCATTTTTTGTTGCACCAGCACATAGTCGCCCTTTTTAGCTGGCAGTCCGCCGCGAGCCACTAAAAAATTTTGCCGACCATCGCCTACCACGGCTTGGCCGGCTCTAAGAGACACGATTTTTAGTGGGACGGCTAAACACATAAAATGAGTCCAAAATTTATTAATGTAATGAGTGGACTTAAATAATTTCCAATTTTTAATTTTTAATTTCCAATTAATTACTCAATGTCTTAATGTTTAAACATTAAGACATTGGAAATTCAATAGAAATTATCCGCTCGTCTTCGCGAGCGGATCCGCGCGGCCTGAAGGGCATGTCGCGGAGAAATTAAGAATTAGAAATTAGAAATTTGTGCCGTCATCGTACGGCCAGAATAGACTTTTTATAGGAATCTAAATTTTCTAAAGCAATACCAGTGCCCTTGGCTACACAAAGGACGGGATCGTCGGCGACATAAGCCGGGACACCAGTAGCCTGAGTTAACAGTTTATCGATACAGCGCAAAAGCGAACTGCCGCCAGCTAAAACCATGCCTTTGTCCATAATATCGGCCGACAGTTCTGGTGGCGTATCAAAGAGCACAGATTTAACCGCGGAAATAATCTGCGCCAATTCATCTTGAACGGCCTCTACGACATCGTCAGATGAAACGCTGATCGTTCGCGGTAGGCCGGTAATCATATCGCGGCCCCTCACATCCATCACTAATTTTTTATCTAAATACATGGCCGTGCCAACCTTTATTTTAATTGCTTCGGCGGTTCGCTCGCCCACGGCTAGATTATATTTTTTGCGAACATGCTCGGCAATAGCGGCATCAAATTTATTACCAGCCACTCGCACCGAAGTACACGCCACCACGCCACCCAATGAAATCACGGCGATCTCCGAAGTACCACCGCCCATATCAATAATCATATGCCCTGAAGCCGAACCAATGGGAATATTGGCGCCGATGGCTGCAGCAATTGGCTCTTTGATAATATAAGCGGCCTTGGCACCGGCTGATAGGGTCGCATCAATCACCGCCCTTCTCTCTGTGGAAGTTACGCCACCCGGCACAGCCACCATTACTTCTGGTCGGAAAAAATGAAAATTGCCGATAGCTTTATTAATATAATAGCGCAACATTGCTTCGGTGGTTTTATAATCAGCAATCACGCCATCGCGCATCGGCTTGCGAGCAATAATAGTATCGGGCGTGCGGCCGATCATTTCTTTGGCTTCATTGCCCACCGCCAACACACTTTTATCAATTGCAGAAATAGCCACCACTGATGGCTCATTTAAAACAATTCCTTTACCGGGTAAAAAAACTAGGGTCGTTGCCGTGCCCAAATCAATGCCAATTTTTTTAACGAAAAGCATATTTAACAAATTTTTCTAATTAAGCTCCCTACTTTTAAGATAGCCGATGCACCGCCCTTGTCAAGGGGGAAAACACGCGTTCCAAGTTATAAAAAAATCCTTGTGTATAATGGGCTCTTTTTGCTATTGCCCGTTCGGCTACGCTCAGGGTCCGCGGCAGCCTTGCCCGGTTACAACAACTTTACCCCGACACCTGCCTACCGTCAGGCAGGCCAAAAATCTTTGGTGTGCCCGGCCTTCGTAGGCACTTCGGCAGAGCAGGCGGGGTTGACAAAATTATAACCATTTATTATATTATATACGTCTGAAAGGAGGAAAATCATGAAAATCAAAGCCGTCATTGAAATTGCCCTGCCCAAAGGCGACACTGGCAGTAACCCCGAGTCTGCCAAACGAGATTTGCAAACAAGTCTACCACGCACATTTATCGTGAAAGAAGCTTCATATGTCGCAGAACCAGAAGACCTGAGAGCGGCATTCAAGAAATTGCTGAGACTGAAGTTAGAAGGCGTTCCTGAACATTTCACTAAATTAGCAGGTTATGCGAAGGGCGATGAAGACGCACCGTTCTTCAGCGAAGCATTCCTTTATGTTCTTCTGGGCAAAGAAGATGCCCGCACTGTTTTGAGTTATATTCATAATTTAATAAAACTGGCTGGTTTTGATCCATACGAGTTGGAGCGAGAGGTGGACGCAGAAGAGGCGGCCGAAGAAGCGGCCGAAAAAGCCAGACAGGAAAGGATTGCTGCTCGACGCAAGGAGCGCCAAGAAAAGAAACCATAAACACGAAAAGTCGATTCTTTGGGGCGGCATTGCCGCCCTTTTTGATTTACTCTAAATTATGGTCACAGTCACATAAGAATAGCGCCTAAACGGCGCTATTCTTATATATTAAAACTAACTAAAAATTAATATCTTGGTCGACGGCTACCTCCGTCTCGACCGCCAGTCCTTCTTGGTGGCTTAGGTCTGGGTTGATAATCCTTTTCCCTTGCCGCGCGGATAGATAAATTAATTCTACCCATGGAATCAATTTCAGTTACTTTAATTGGCACGATATCGCCTTCTTTCAAGAAGTCAGATGGACGTTCTACGTGCTGTGGCGACATTTCAGAAACATGAACCATACCTTCATGACCAGGAATCATTTCCACGAACGCGCCAAAGTCCATTAAACGCACCACTTTACCCTCAAAAACCTCACCGACTTTAATTTCGCGAACAATATTTTTTACCATTTCCTCGGCCTTCTGCATGGATTCTAAGCTTTCGGCGGTAATAGCCACTGATCCATCTTGTTCAATGTCAATCGTGGCGCCGGTCTTGGCAATAATATCATTAATCACTCGACCGCCAGGGCCAACCACTTCGCGAATTTTATCCGGATTAATTTTGAAAGAAATTAACTTTGGCGCAAAGGTAGAGACGGTGGCTCGTGGCGCCGGTAAGACTTCGGCAATCATGTCCAAAATTTCCAGTCGCCCTTTTTTCGCTCGATCCAAAGCCTCACGCATGATGTCAAAGTTCAAGCCGGGAGTCTTGGTGTCCATCTGAATGGCGGTAATGCCATCGCGCGTGCCAATCACCTTAAAATCCATTCCACCTGGGCCATCTTCTAAATCTTGTAAATCAGTAAAGGTTTTATAGCGTACAATTTTTTGATCTTTAACTTCCGAGGCTAAGCCAATGGCAATACCAGCTATGGGTTTTTTTATCGGCACACCGGCATCCATCAGAGCCACGCACGAAGCGCAACCTGAGGCCATAGACGAAGAACCGTTGGACGACATCACCTCGGAGACCACTCTGATGGTATAGGCAAAAACATCTTCCTTGGGAATCATGGGAAAAAGGCCGTGCTCAACCAAGGCACCATGACCGGTTTCACGACGACCCGTGGAGCGCATAAAACCTGTTTCACCCACACAAAAGGGCGGAAAATTATAATGATGCATAAATCGTTTTGTTCCGCTCTCTTCCATGGTGTCTAAATACTGTTCCATACCAGGCGCGCCAAGAGTAACGACCGACAAAACTTGAGTCTCGCCGCGCTCAAACAAAGCTGAGCCATGAACGCGCGGCAAAACGCCGGCCTTAACTGAAATGGGCCGAATGTCATCTAGGGTTCGCCCGTCAATACGCCGATCGCTTTCCAAAATTGCCCTGCTAACTTCATTATAAATTAAACCATAAACATAATCTTCAGCTTTAATAATTGTTTCCGCTTCAACGCCTTGGGTGGCCAAAAACTCTTCTAGGGCCTTTTTTAGTCCTTCCTTGGCCATCAAGCGGTCGGCTTTAATCTTGATTGGTTGATTAAATAAATGTTTCGGCGCGTTGTCGCGAATAAAATTTTCGGCTAAAATTTTGTATTCTTCTTTGACACGGGCCAATTCTTCTAACAACACCGCATTCTTTTGTTTGCCGACCTTGGCGATAATCTCATTGAAAAATTTAATTAACGGCGCAAGATTATCATCAGCGAATTTCATGGCCTTAAGCATCGTATCTTCATTAATTTCTTGCGCGCCAGCCTCCACCATTACCACCTGACTGGGACGACCAGACACGATTAAATCCAGGGCGCTTGTTTTTTGTGCGGTGTGGGTTGGATTGATGACAAAATTAGCCTGCTCATCCAGTCCGACTCGCATGCCGGCGATCGGTCCAGCCCAAGGAATGTCAGAAATAGATAAGGCCAACACCGAAGCGTATAAGGCTGCCATATCCGGGCTATTTTCTTGATCAACGGCCAAAACTGTATTGATCATCTGTACGTTGCGGCGCATTTCTTGATTAAATAATGGCCGAAGGCTACGATCAATTAAACGGGCAGTTAAAATAGCATCATCGGTGGGCCTGGTTTCGCGCTTGATAAACCGCGAGCCCTTAATTTTGCCCGCCGCATAAAACCTTTCTTCATACTCAACGGTTAAGGGGAAAAAATCGGTGTCCCGATCTTCTGTTCCCATGGTGGCGGTAGTCAGAACCACGGTTTCGCCATACTGAACCGTGCAAGCACCGTTAGCTTGTCCGGCCAGTTCTCCGGTAGTCACAATAAGTTTCTTCCCGGCAAATTCTGTTTCAAACTTCATAAATTTACACTTAATAATTAATTATTTCCTTTGTTATTTTTTTAAGCTGGTCTAATCACTCTCAGATAATAAACACCACTTTGCCCTCCAGGATTGGTATCTTTGGCCACCACGACTAGATACTTTTTACCTGGTTCCGGCCTAAAATCACGCGGTAAAATACCGAATTTATCTAATCCACTCGCGGTCCAATTTGTCTCGCCGGGCTTGGGTGGCTGTGGGATAACTTCATCAACTCGCTCGGTTTGCTCAATAAATTCTTTTAATTTACCACTAGGCCGAGCATCCTCTACGCCAATTACATTAATAATATCTTTTAAAACCGCACTTAATGGCTCCTTGTCGGCGGGTTTAATCCACATAGTATCGCGCACTATAACTCCTTGGGGTGGATCAAAGTCAAGTTTGCCGCGATTAATACCCAGAAAAAAACTGTTCGCCTCGGGATTATAAATTAAATAACCGTCATAACCATAAGCACGTGTCGCCAACTGGCCGCCTTGTAATTTCTTGCCAATGTCAACCACTATGCGCCCGAACTTCGTGTTCACTACAAAGCCATCTTGTTCTAATTCCTGAAGCTTGGCTTTTGACTGATCAATATTTCTTCGCTGTTCTACTTTGGCTTTTAGTAATTTGTATTCTGGTGGAGCGTCCTTGCCCTGGCCCTGAACCATGGGGCTATATTTTTTTAATTCATCGTCACTTAAGATGTCGGTTGCCGAATGTCCATCCTGAAAAAATTGCAACAGATGGTCAAAATCCATAAAGCGATATAGGCCTAGAATTGTTTTGTCGCTGTTTTCCCAAAATTCTTTGGTCTTTAGGTCAGGATGAGTTTGATTGTCTACTTGAGTGATAAATTTGGTTAAGGCGTCAAGGGCCGGTGTTCTTTCTAAAAATCCGGTTTCAGCCAAAACGCGATAAACCAATTTAGCTGCGGAGATAGAGGCCCGATTGCTATCTTTGCCATGATGGTCAAAAAAGACCGTACCGTTGTCTTCAACCACCAATCCGCTTTCATAGCCCGTATCCACCATAATACGACCGGGGACCTTTTCGCCAGGCTTAACATATTGGATATCAGACACATCAAATCCGGCCATTTTAAAGATACCCAAAGACGCGGCTCCATCTAAATCAGTTCTATTTAATAATTTTTGTCTACCAGTAAATTTATCCGTAATAGAAATTCCGTGCACGGCAAACTGACGCCAGACCTCGCGAGATTTGGCCAGAAATTTTTCTTGCCTTTCTTCGGGAGTATTGGCTTCTAATTCCTTGGGGTCTTTTACTCGATCTGCGGTAATTTTTTCTGTCAGACCATGCACTCTTTCTTTAAGTCTCTCTGCAAATTTATGCATGGAAGCAAATTCTTCCTTCATAAAATTTATTTTGTCGAACGAGAAGTAAAATATAAAATTATAATTTTATATTTTCTCCGAGCGACGACGAAGCAAAAAGCTTAATGCCTTTTATCTTTACGAACCTACCTACCGGCAGGCAAGCGGAGCAAAAATTTTCTTTTGTTTTTGCTCAAATCAATAAAGTCATCTGCCGCTCCAATTAATTTGCCCGAAGTTGTCTCGCCAAAAGCGATTACTTCTACCAAACAACCCTTGTTTTCGTTTAAATATGTCAGCAGGGGTAAATAATCGCCATCGCCGCTGACCAGCACCACCACATCTAGCTTATCGGCTAATTTGATGGCATCAATGGCAATACCCACGTCCCAGTCCGCCTTTTTCATTCCGCCGGGAAAAATCTGCAAATCTTTCATCTTAACCTCAAAGCCCTGACGGCCCAAGGCTTCAAAAAAAGTCTGTTCTTCTTGGCTTTTAGAGCGAATCACATAAGCAATGGCGCGAATTAATTGCCGACCAGCCAAGGCAGTCTCTAAAATTTTGGCAAAATTAACATTGGCCCGATATAAATTCTTGGCTGAATGATACATGTTGGACACATCAATGAAAACACCAACACGCTGATAGGGATGTCTCATAATAAATTAACCACTACTAATTACAAATCTTTTACAAATATACAAATTACGAATATGCTATTCGGGGTATTCGGGTAAATTCGTAGTTTGGAATTATTTTACGGAGTTTTAATTTTTTTAATAATTTTTTCGTAGCTCTTGGGTTCGTTCTGCTGCAAATATTTCAAAAGCTTGCGGCGACGCGACACTTTTCGCAGTAAACCGCGGCGAGAAGAAAAGTCGTGATGATTTTTTTTGAGATGATCGGTCAAGTCCACAATTTCTTTGGTTAGTAAACCCACCTGCACCTCAATAGAGCCGGTGTCCTGATCCTTTTTTTGATAATCCTTAATAACGCTCTTTTTGCCTTCTTTTTTCTTGCGCATAATTTAATAATAAAATAAGTAAATTAAGTAAAGATATTATAACAGACCATAAAATAATGGCAAGAGTGTCAAGGGCTTTTGGCGTCGCAAAATGTTGACAACTATTTAATTTTAATTTATCATAAGAATGATATAATTAAGCACCAAATCCAATCCGCCAGCTGGCGGACCAAATTCCCCGCCTGCCTAAGCCACCCCTTGGAGAGAATACTTAAAACAGAATTACTTCTTGCTTTCTATCTATAATTAATTCCACAGAGGCAATGGGCGGGCAGGCAAATAAGCACCAAGCTCAAAGCTTAAAATTGTTTAAATCTTTAAATTTTGGTTATTGTGTCCGCCAGCTGGCGGATTAGAATTTGTAATTTTGTGCTTGTAATTTAATTGTAATTTGTAGGTAAAATGGTAAACCATTTACAACAACTTATCGGCGAATTTCTGGAACATCTGGAAATTGAAAAAGGGCGCAGTCAATTAACGATTCGCAATTATGGCTCTTATTTAAAATATTTTTTAACTTGGGCCAAGGCTAAAGATCCGAGTCAAGTCACCGCCAACTTAATTCGCCAGTATCGCCTAGCTTTAGCTCGCAAACAAAATCCGCGCGGCGGAACTTTGTCAACGGCCACGCAAAATTATTATTTAATTGCGCTAAGAACTTTCTTAAAATATTTAGCCAAGCGCGACATTCCTGCCTTGGCGGCAGAAAAAATTGAATTGGCCAAAATACCCGAACGGCAAATCGCTTTTTTGGAGGGCGATGATTTAGAGCGACTAATTAAAGCGCCCATAGAATTAGATCAAGAACAAATTATCAAGCTGCGCGACAAGGCGATTTTAGAATTATTATTCTCGGCCGGTTTGCGGGTTTCGGAATTAACCTCGCTTAAACGCGATGATGTGAATCTTAAAAAAGACGAATTTTCTATTAAAGGTAAGGGCAGCAAATGGCGGGTAGTTTTTATTTCCAACCAAGCCAAATATTGGCTAAAAAAATATCTGGAAGCGCGCACCGATGTGGACCCGGCTCTGTTCGTTCGTCATGACCGCGGCCACAAAATCGCGGATCTACGCGGACAACACGCGGATAAACGCGGAATCAGCGTGAATCTGCGTAATAATCAGCGTGAATCTGCGTTGGGAGAAAATCGGCTTACCCCGCGCAGCATCCAACGTTTAGTAAAAAAATACGCCAAGCTGGCCGGTATTACCAAAAAAATCACCACCCACACCCTGCGCCACAGTTTTGCTACTGACCTTTTAACCGGCGGGGCTGACTTGCGCGCCGTGCAAGAATTGTTGGGTCACAAAAATATCACCACCACCCAAGTTTATACCCACGTTACCAATAAACGGCTCAAAGAAGTCTACCAGGCCTTTCACGATAAAAAAAGAAGCGGCTAGCCACTCCCTACGAATTACGAATTTAAAACTAATTACGAATAATTCTTTCGCCTGCGGCCAGGTCAAATTTCGCTATACCCTGTTTTCTACGGCCGTAGAAAACAGGGTATATGACCAAAAATTTTAATCTTTCGTTGTATTGGTGTTTATTGTTGACTTTTAGATAATTTCTGCTAAAATATCTTTAAGTTAAGGGCCCCCATAGCCCCTCACCTAAGACTTCCGTTATGTTTTATGTTTATGTATTAAAAAGCAAGCGAGATGGTAAAACGTATATCGGTTATACCAATGATTTAAAGCGTAGGTTAAGCGAACATAATAACCTAGAAAGCAAGTCGACCAAAAGCAAGGCTCCATTTGAATTAATATACTATGAATCATATAAATCTAAGTCCGACGCTAAATATAGAGAAACTAATCTTAAGCGTTTTGCTCAAGCCTTCTCACAGCTCAAACGAAGAATTAAAAATAGTTTAACCTAGGAAGTCCTAGGTGAGGGGCCCCCATAGTTCAATGGATAGAACACCAGCCTTCCCCGCCTGCCATGCGCGCCCTCGTAGCTCAATGGATAGAGCACTGGCCTTCTAAGCCTGAGATGTGGGTTCGATTCCCACCGAGGGTATTGGCGAGCGGGCAGGTAAGTCCCGATTTCAATGAAATTGAAATCGCGGATCCTCGATAAATCACAAAATTATAAATTTTGGATTTATCGGGACTGGATATAGAGGTCCGATTCCTCTTGGGGGTACCATAAATTAAATCAAAAATCAAATATCAAAAATTATGCAAATATTAAAATTTTCACAACTTAGCGCCATAGAAAAAAAATTGATCAACGCCGCGAAGCGAGCCAGTAAGGGCGCCTATAGTCCATATGTAAAAACTAATGTCGGTGGCGCCGTTTTAACTAATAACGGCAAAATTATTACCGCCAGTTCTTTTAGCCCAGCCTCTACCACGGTTAATCTTTGCGTGGAACGCGCCGTTATCGCGACGGCCAACGCTCAAGGCCAAAGAAAAATAAAAATATTAGCTGTTTTCGGACACGGCAAAAATAAAAGTAACGACCCATTGCCGCCCTGCGGCGTCTGCCGACAATTTTTATACGAAATTACTAAAATCACCGGTCAAGACTTAATTATTCTCAGCTCCAATGCTGCTAAAACCAAAATAATGAAAACATCCATCAAAGAATTATTTCCCTATCCATACTCGCGATATTAATTTACCCCGTTAGAAAAAAACAGTGCTCGTCTACCTTAAAAGCATATCATTGTGGCAATACTTTAACATAGCCATTAAGACTACTTCGTTTTTTTCTAACGGGGTTTCCTAAAAACAATAAAAAAGACGGATCAGCATAACCCGTCTTTTTTTTGCGAAAAAATCAACAATTAGCGATGAAAAAATCTATTTAAATATCTTTTAACGAATTCAACCTCTCGGGCCCTGAAAATCAAGCTTAAAATAAAGTAAACCATTGCCCCAGCCAGGCCAGCCACGACAAACTGAACCAGCACTCCGGTAAAACGCTGCATGTTAACGCCGCTGCCGACAAAAGTTTTAACCACCTGAATAACCAGGGCCATAACCAGCGATAGACCGACAATTTTTAGCAAAGACATAAAAATATTTTTTTGATCTAGGTGGCCCAAATCTTTGTGCAAAATAAAATATAAAAGAATCAGATTGACGGTTGAGGAAATTGCCAGGGCCAAAGCTAGGCCCGACGGACCCATTAAGCGACCCAAAATCAGGGAAAGAATAATATTCAAAATTAGACCAACTGCCGCTGTTTTAACCGGAGTTTTAGTGTCATGCTTGGCATAGAAAGAGCGGGCAAAAACCGGAATTAAACTTTGAGCAAGAAGCGACAAAGAAAAAAATCCCAATGTATTGGCGGTTAAAACGGTATTTGTCCAACTGAACTTACCGGCTCCCAAAATTAACCGCACAATTTGAGCACGCAATAAAATAACCACCACCATGGTGGGGACAATTAAATACAAAATGCGGCGTACGGTTTTAGAAAAATGGTGTAAAAATAAATTCTTGTCGTTATTAATGAGCGCTTGAGAAAAAACCGGAAAGACCGAGGTGGCCAGTGAGGTGCCAAAAATATTAATCGGAAAACTAATTAAATTAAAGGCTAGATTATAGATTGAAACCGTGCCCACGGCCAAGCCAGAGGCAATAAAGGTGGTAATGGTTTCGTTTAGCTGACTGATGGCTAGACCGAAGCTGCGCGGCAACATTAGAAAACCAATTCGTCTTACGGCCGATTGCCGCCAGTTAAAATTCGGTTGCCAACGAAAACCAATTTTTACCACAGCCGGAATTTGAATCAAAAGATGCAACGCGGCGCCCAAGAGTACGCCCCAGGCCAAACCGATTGGACCAAATTTTGGCGATAAAAAAACTATACCAAAAATAATTCCCAAATTATACATTACTGCCGCCGCGCTAAAGGCCAAAAACCGGCGAAAAGAATTGAGGACACTGCCAATCACATTGCTAACAGTAAAAAATAAAGTGCTAAAAAGCATTATTCTGGTCAGTTGGGTTGTTAAAGCACGCCCCTCGGGACTAAAACCATGAACAAAAATATTGACCAACTGCGGAGCAAAAATAAAAAGAATAATAACCAAGACTGTTATCGCCACCAACAAAATATTTAAGATTGAATTGGCCGCTTGCCAGGCCTCTTTTTTATCCTTGTGCCAAACAGACAAAAAAATAGGAATAAAAGCCGATGACAGGGCACCCAAAACCAAAGTGTTAAAAATTAAATCCGGTAAACGAAAAGCGGCGTAATAGGCGTCTAAAGTTTGCCCGGCGCCAAAGGTGGAGCTCAGCAGCCTGTCTCGCAGCAATCCCAAAAGACGACTCAAAATAGAAAAGACCGCGATAATAATCGCGCCCCCAGCCACGGACCCGAAAAGCAAGGTTTTAATTTTTTTAAACATGTATATTTACTAGATTAACAAGCCGAAAGTTATCCACAGCCCTAATTGACATTTTACTGTATTTATGCTATTATGTTTTATGTAAGCTTTCGGGCTTATCCCATTTTGATCAAAATCCGCCTCCGGGCGGGTTTTTGATTTATCTACTATGCCAGACCATCATTTATTTAGACTTGTGACCTAAAAGTTATCCACAGTTTTAAATTGACAAAACCAGTTCTGTATGATATTATAAAGACTGAAAAGGGGCGTTGGCTCGATTGGCCAATGGCTCTTTTTCGTTTATTTTAACCAATTAACAAATTATTATCATCGGCACGATGATAATAAATATTAAAATTATGGTTTCTAAATGATTCTGTTAGGCTGGTCACGCCCAGTCCGTCCTTAAATTTTTGAATAAATTGCTGCTTATATTGAGTGGGTTGATCTATAACTTTTTCTTTTAATAATAATTCATAATTTATAGAACCTATTAATAGGTCTGTTAACTGTAATAGGTCGTTGGTCTTAGAATTCAAACGACAAACCCCCGCTATTGCCAACCTATTAAACTTTTTATTGATAGAGTTCTTAACATTAACTTCAAACTTAATACCCTGTGGGGCGGTCATGTCGTCTGCCAAAACAATTAAGATTTCATTCTTGCTTAAATTACCTACAAGGAGATTTTTAGCGATTTGCTCATATGCTATCCAAGGATTTTGATGAAATTCATTTTTAAAATAATTACTTCTTTTATCAATCGTATAAGACGCAAATCTGATACTTTTGGTTTTAAAAAACGTATCTAATATACTAATTGCTGTTTTTATTTTTACTTTATTAAGATTATTAAACTTGAGCTCCCAATGAAAATTATTATTTAATCTAGTTCGTTTTATTTCCTGCTGCAAATAATATGGCTGAGAGCATTTAATCATACCCACTGTAAAATATGGATGTGTTTTAATGTTTAATGTCCCACTTTCGTCTAGAAAACAAAAGGGTGTCCATATTTCTCTATAATTCTCTAAATTTAATTGTTTGTTCTTAGTAAATAATGACAACATAAATTATTATTGATTATAGCCTGTCGTCGATTTTGTCGAACCTTTATTTAGGGTCTTAAAATATTTTCTCTTCCTCACTTTTAACGCGATATTGAATGGCTTCGGCCAAATGCTGCGGCAAAATTTTCTCGTCGCCGGCCAAATCAGCGATCGTGCGGGCCATTTTCAAAATACGGTGATAAGCGCGAGCCGATAGATGATACTCGTCCATAGCTCGACGCAGTAAGTCCTGACCAGCAGTATCAATCGGACAAAACTTTTTTAGCTGTTGCGCCGACATCTCGGCGTTGGTTAAAATCTTCAAATCATTAAAACGCTCTAATTGCCGCTCCCGCGCCGCCTGGACGCGGGCGCGAATATTCTTTGATGGCTCGGCCACTTCTTCGTCAGCCAATTTCTCAAATTTTACCCGCGGCACTTCCACGTGCAAATCAATCCTATCCAATAGCGGCCCGGAAATTTTCTTGCGATAACGGAGAATCTGCGTTGCGCTGCAGTGACATTCTTTTTCTGTGTCGCCAAAATAACCGCAGGGGCAAGGATTCTGCGAAGCGATTAACATAAATTTGGCCGGATAAGTAACGTGACCTTTGGCGCGGGAAACCGCGATAATCCCATCTTCCAACGGCTGACGCAGGCTTTCTAAGACATCACGCGAAAATTCAGGAAATTCGTCCAAAAATAAAACACCGCGGTGCGCTAGGGTAATCTCTCCTGGCCGCGGATTCTGTCCGCCGCCAACCATAGCTACGTCCGAAGTAGTGTGATGTGGGGCCCGAAAGGGCCGTTCCGCAATATAGGGCTGATTGTCTCGCAACAAACCGACGATACTATAGATTTTAGTAACTTCCAAGACTTCTTGCTTGGTCATAATGGGCAAAATGGAAGGCACGGCTCGAGCCAAAAATGTTTTGCCCGAACCGGGTGGCCCGCTCATCAAGATATTATGTCCGCCAGCCGCAGAAATCTCTAGGGCTCGTTTCACAAATTCCTGGCCTTTGATATAAGCCATATCAATCTCAAATTCATCGCTGGGCTTAATGTCCACGCCTTGGGTAATGATGGATTCAATGCTTTTGGTCTGTGTCAGATGACCGATCAACTGTCGAAGAGACTGCAACGGATAAACCCTGAGACCTGGCACGAGTTGCGCTTCAGATAAATTATCTTGCGGTAAATAAATTTCCTCTATTTGTTTTTCCTGCGCCAAAATCATCATCGGCAAAATTCCTTTGGTGTGCCGCAAATCGCCGTTTAGGGCCAGCTCGCCCAAAAAGAAAATCTTTTTTTGTAAAATAGTTAGCGACAGTTGCTGTGAAGCGACTAAAATTCCCAAGGCAATGGCTAAATCATAAACCGGCCCTTCTTTTTTTATATCCGCCGGCGCCAAATTAACCACAATTCGCTGCTGACCAGGAAACTTGAGGCCGGAATTTTCAATCGCCGCTCGCACTCGTTCTCTGGCCTCTTCCACGGCCTTATCGGGCAATCCCACAATATTAAAACAAGGAAAGGCGCGACTGACGTCCACTTCAATCTCCACTAACTTAGACTCTAGGCCAGCATTAACGGCGGACAATAATTTGGCGATCATAATGATTAAGTGTTACATCTTAAGAATAATTTCCATGGATTAAAATCATCCCAAACTACGAACATATCCGAACACCACGAACAATAATTTCTAATTTTAAATTTCCCCGCCTGCCAAAGCCGCCCCATAGAGATAAAAGATTAAAAACAAACCAAGTAGTAGCAGTTTGATGCTTCTTGGTCAGTGCGATTTATGGGCACAAGACAAGAAACAGCGTTTAAGTTAATTAAAATGATTTGCCAAAATAGTGAAACGAAGCCAGAGCACTATCAAACTCCACTACTTGGCAAAATCATCTCTCGCTTCCTGTATAGAATTAACTCCAAGGAGGCATCCGCCTCAGCCAGTTGGCTGATGGCGGAGGCGGGCAGGTAATGAATTTCTAATGTCTTAATGTTTAAACATTGAATCATTAAGGAATTAAATGAAAATTGAAAATTAGATTTTTTGTAGTTTAGGATGATGTTAGTAGTTCTATTTTAATTATTTTATCACCGTCTCGTAAAAAGTCAAACAACAAACAAAAATCGGGCCAGCTTTAAAACTTAGTCCGATTCTTGTTTAATTGTTGTATGTTTGGTGTTACTAAATAGGACGCGGAGTATCGCTTTTCGTTACAATATAAATCCCCTCTTTTCTGCCTCCTACGAATTACGAATTAAGTACGAATATACGAATATTTGTATATTTGTAAAAGATTTGTAATTAGTAGGAGAGATTCTATTTTTTATTTAATATGTCTGATTGATAATCTGAATATAATAACCAATTGATTCTTTGAGGGTGCGCTTGCCGTCAACCACATCGTCAATCATATTTTTCATCGCCTGCTCGGCGGCCACCCAATTGCGGCCATGATACCAAGATTGAGCAATCAAAACCTGATTAACGAACGGCGCTAAGTCAAAATCATTTAATTGGTCTTTAATTAATGCTCGAAGGGCCGTAGGACGCTTGGCGCGATCTAAATAGCTTTTAACATTAGCCGGGTCGGTGGCGAAAAGCACAAAACCCCAGGCTTCATTGGGATATTTTGTTTTTTTAGAAACAGTTTCCACATTATAATCAGCAATGTTGGTTTGTTTTAAAGATCCGGTAATTTGCGGTATCTTGGTAATATCAAAATTAAGGGTCGGGGCAGAATTTTTAATTTTTAACAAATCACCGGCATAACCAAAATAAAAGGCGACCCTACCCTGAATGAAAGCATCAAAGCTATTCGGCATATCTTTGTTCCAGGTGTAGATTTCTTTGGAGGGGGAGGTAAAATCGGTATAAAATGTCAAAGCTGCTTCGCCGGGAAAATAATTTTTATCATCGGGCGATGATTGATTAAAGCTGACACCGTTTCCGCTGGCCATCGTAGTTCCGTTCTGTAACATCAGGGCCGCTAAAATATCGGCGGCATAATTAACATTATTCGCGCTGCCCATGGCCACCCCAGATTGAATAATTTTGCCCTGTGAGTTAATCAGGGTCAGGGCTTTGACGTCGGCAATAAAATCGTCCCATGTGGCCGGTGGATCTATCACCTTGGCCTGATTTAATAAATCACGATTATAATATAAAGATAAGGTGTCAAATGACATTGGCAAGGCCCAAACCTGACTGTCTAGATAAACATCATTGGCTACGGCTCCCACAAAATTATTCTTCAAATCTTGAATAGTCGGGCCAACCTTGTTTTCCGTCACGACCTTATAATCTTTTTTTATGGTGCCAGTCAAAACTTGCCGAGCCACGGTGATTTTTGGCGGCATGGGCAACATAAAGGTTTTATATTTACCAAGCCAAGTATTGGGGATAGAAAAAATGTCCGGTCCACGATCTTCGGCCCAAGCCTGCAATAACGCCTGCTCGTACTCTCCGGGACGAAACTGCTGATAATTAATTCTGATGTGGGTGTATTGTTTATTAAAATTCGTCACCATGTCCGTGGTGGTGTCAGGCCCGTCAGCCACGCGCCACCAATTCAAAACAATGGGCTTTACTTGCTGAAGCTGCCCCTGTGGAATTAGCGTACATCTAAAGCCAGTTAGCCCGACCAAAGACAATAGGGCGAACAAAGCGGTCATCTTAAAAAATTTTTTCTGTTTCATATAAGGTAAATAAAAAATCTAAAATATAATTTACCCCCACACCAAATATGCTTTATTTCATATTTTATGAGAGATAGTCTATTTCCATTTAAAAATTAGTTATAAAAAATTCAAAATAATTTGGCCTGCCTACCGGCACAGGCAGGTGTGGGGGTAAACTAAATTAAAGTTACTGAAGCAATTTTATCATGATCGTTTTTGAAGCGCATTAACTTCACTCCCTGTGTGGCTCGACTGGCGGTTTTGATACTTTTAATCGGCAATCTGATAACTTGACCAGATTGCGACATTATCAGTAAATCACCGGTGGCATATTCGGATAAATTTTTATCATCCACAATCAAGGCGGCGATTAATGCTCCGGTTCGGTCGGTAATTCTAGCGGTTTTGATCCCCGTTCCGCCTCGTTGTTGAACGCGATAATCTTTAAGCTCGGTCATTTTACCAAAACCATTATTCATAACTACTAATAGCTTCGGGGTTGCGCTTTTTATTTTTTGCAAATCTAAAATATCCATTCCAATAACCAGGTCATTGCCTGATAATCTAATGCCCCTGACCCCGGCAGCTGTTCGACCCATCGATCGTAGATTTTTTTCGGAAAATCTAATGGCCTTTCCCTGACTAGTCATTAAAATTATTTCATCTTGTCCAGAGGTTAATTTAACCCATTTCAAATTATCATTGCCTTTTAATTTAATAGCAATCAAACCGGAACGTCGAACGCTGACAAAATCTTCAATAGCCGTTTTTTTAATTAACCCGCCCGAGGTCACCATGGCCAAAAATTTAGCCGCTGACCTATCTTCTAGTAATGGTAAAATAGCCGCCACCTTTTCTTGGTCACCAAGTTCTAGAAAATTCACCAGAGCGCGTCCCTTGGCGGTGCGGGTTGACTCCGGCACATCATAGGCCTTAATTTGGAAAACGCGGCCCTTGGTGGTAAAAAACAATAAATCCGTGTGTGTGGTGGCCGAAATTAAATGTTCTACCATGTCCTCTTCTTTGGCCTCAAGACCGGTCACGCCCTTGCCGCCCCGAATTTGAGTTTTAAAAGCGGTTGGCGATAATCGTTTGATATAACCATCTTGAGTACTTAAAATCAAGATTGGCTCATTAGGAATTAAGTCTTCTTGTTTAAAATCATTAAGAGATTGAGTCACAATTTGGGTACGACGCGCGTCGCCATATTTATCAATTAAATAGCGAACCTCTTCTTTAATAATTTGTAAAACCTTTTTCGGCTGTCCTAGGATAATCATCAATTCTTTTTCTAATTTTGATTTTTCTTTAAGTTCATCTTCAATCTTCATTCGTTCAAGATTGGCTAATTGATGTAACCGCATATCTAAAATCGCATTGGCCTGAATTTCGCTAAGTCTATATCGTTTCATCAAATTCAACTTAGCGTCCTCGCGATCTTTAGATTTTTTAATCAAGCGAATAATTTCTTCAATATAATCAACGGCAATCTTAAGTCCCTTCAAAATATGAATGCGCTCGCGAGTCCGGGCTAAATCAAATTCGGTTCTCTTGCGAACTACTGCCTGGCGGTGCTTAATAAATTCCTCCAAGATTGATTTTAAGTCCAGCAGGCGCGGTTGAAGCCCGTCTAGTAGCGCGACCATGTTGACGTGAAAAGTGGTTTGCAGGTCCGTCAGCTTAAAAAGTTGATTCAAAACCTTTTGAGGATAAGTATGTTTTTTTAATTCAATGACGATGCGGATTCCTTCACGATCAGATTCATCGCGCAGATCGCGAATATCTTCAATTTTTTTATCTTTAACCAAATCGGCAATTTTTTCAATTAAAACCGCCTTATTAACCTGGAAAGGAATCTCCGTCACAATAATTTGGAAACTGCCGTTACTAGACTCAATAATGTCGGTTTTGGCGCGCATGACAATGGGGCCCTTGCCAAGCGTGTAAGCTTCTTTGATTTGGAGGGGATTAAAAATTAAGGCGCCGGTAGGAAAATCCGGTCCCTTTAAAATATCTATCAAATCTTCTATCGCAGCGCCGGGATGTTCAATTAAATGGATAATAGCTTCGCCCAATTCAGTTAAATTGTGCGGTGGAATGTTCGTGGCCATACCCACGGCGATGCCCATTGCGCCATTTAATAAAAGATTAGGCAGTTTGGCCGGCAGAACGGTCGGCTCTGTAATCGTACCGTCGTAGTTGGGAACAAAAGGCACCACCTCTTTGTCAATATCAGTAAGCATTTCGTCGGCAATTACAGACAAGCGCGCTTCGGTATAGCGATGAGCGGCCGCGGCATCACCATCAATGCTTCCAAAATTTCCTTGACCGTCAACCAACGGATAGCGCAAACTAAAATCTTGAGCGATTCGAACCATTGAATCATAGATGGCGATATCGCCATGTGGATGGAATTTACCCAAGACCTCGCCTACGACTAAAGCTGATTTACGATATTTAACATTATGTTTCAAACCCATGCGCCACATTGCATATAAAATGCGACGATGAACCGGCTTTAGGCCATCGCGCACGTCAGGCAAGGCGCGCGACACAATCACCGACATCGCATAATCTAAATAACAATTCTGCACCTCCTGTTCAATGGGCCGCGAGATAATTTGCGAAGCGTTGCCGACCGGCTCGACAATTTTTGGTTTCTTGTTTTGCTTCATTTTATTTTGTCAAGTAAGGAGTAAAATGAAAAATTTTAATTTTACATTTTCTCCGTCCGCCAGCTGGCGGAGAAGACGAAACAAAGGCTTTAATGCCCCGCAGCCTATCTGCCGACAGGCAGGCTTGCGGCGTAACGGGGATTTAAGGCTTGCCCCGAGGTTTAATGCCCTTTATTGATTGGTTAATGGGGTTGAAGTCGAGTTTAACTCTTGATTAATTAGAGCTGGCACATTTTCTTTTAAACTATTTTTAATAGGAATATATTTTTTCTGAAAATCATTAATGATTTTACTGGTGTCCTGAAAATTTTTTTTAAAAATAACGATGACCTGATCAATCGAGTTGGGCTGCAAAAAAACCAAACGAAGATTGCGAACCCAAAAGAATAAGGCCACCAAGCAAATCGCTGTAATAAAAACAATTACAACCCACTTTGGCATATTAAGAATTTTTAAGCATCATTATCTTCATGCCATCTTCGGGTAACTCTTTCTTGGTTAATCTAATTTTATCCTCAGCGTCCATTTTCTTAACGCCCATTTCTTTCAAAAATTTTTCAACCGGGTCCAACTGAACCTTAAGACCAGGGACCTGATAACAAGACGGAATGACAATCTTCGGTTCAATCTCGCGAATAATCTCCGCGGCGGTTTCAGAGCTCAAAGTATTTTTTTTACCGCCGACCGGCACAATAAGAACGTCAACATTATCAATTCTTTCTATCTCGCTATCAGTTAAATTTTGATTGATCTCGCCCAGATAACCAATTTTTATGTCTTCTAATTCAATCTGATAAATTAAATGATTATCTTTTGTTTGAATACCAAGAACAAAGACGCCCTTACTCTCATATTCACCGGGACCATCAATAATAAAACCCTCTTTAATGTCTTTTTTGGCCTGACTCTTGGCCGTTGAATTGTTTAAAATAATAAGGTCGGCTTTAAAGTTTGGACCGCGCAAACCGGCTATTCTAGAACTATAAGGATCAAGGAGAATCATGGCTTCCTTGCCTTGCAATTTAAATGACGATTGTCCGTACCAATAGATATACATGCCAAAATTATTCGTTGAATTAATATTTATTACTCCGAACTATAAATTATTAGTTGTATTTGTATTCGTATTTATATTATATCAAACCCAAAAACAAAAAACAACCCTAATTTTTGCCAATTATCACCATCGCTCGTGGACCCAGTAGTATTTTCTGCGCTTGAACGTCTTTGGCTATATTTATGCCAAAATCCGGCGCACCATATGGCCAGTTATGAATGGCGTTAAAAAGCGTTTGATAAGAATACGCATATCCCTCGCCGCGCCGCGTACCCGCATCATTAGTAATAAATTCTTGCTCATTATAGCCCTTAATCACTAAAATATGATAAATCGGCCCCGGCTGACGATAATAAGGATTTTTTAAAAGACGCCCGGCCACCGGGACGAGAACCAAATTGCCCTGGCTTAATTCGGATTTAATATCATTAATGGTCGGGCTCGGTGCCACTTTAATATTATTTAGTCCAAAGAATTCTTTACCCAGGGTCATTATTCTTTCGGCGGTTAATTCATATTGCCTGCCCCAGGTCTTAGCCTCCCAGGCCACGACATCTAAAATTTCCTGCTCGGCAATAGTCGCATTGAGTAAATGGCCATCGGCCCAATGCTTGGCCATAATTAAGGCTGCCTCTTCGCAGGCATCGTTATGAACGGGGTCCCACACACCAAATGGCGCCTGTGAAGTAAATGACACGTTTAATAAAATTTTATTTGAGATGACGATGGAATCCTCGATGGGGATAATTTTTGGCGCGGCCCCGAAAGATTCGCCTTGCTCATCACGAGACGCGGCATTTTTAGCAATTGGTAAATTATACTTTGTTGGAGTAGTGACGATACTATTGCGACGTGAAACAAAAAAATTTTTATTTATCAACACATAAATAAAAATTAAAACTAAAATAATTATAACCCAAAAAATTATTTTTTTCCTTTTCATGCGTGGATATACCTATTACTACTAATGGCATCTAAATCTCTAATCATACGAATAATACCCTAATTGTACAAATAAGAATTCTTAGTGATTAGAGTAATTAGAGATAGAATTAGTATGATTAGCGATGTTTATGTAAATATTTTGCGTTCCTTTTTCTCTTCAGAATAAATCTCTAAAACATCATCAACCTGCAGGGTAATATGCCCATCAAAACGAATGCCGCATTCTACGTCAGTTCTGGCCTCCGACACATTTTCTTTGTTGATTTGTAGTTGCACCAAAGATCCTTCGCCAATCAACTTATCTGTTCGCCACACTCTAATTTTGGCGCCCTTAACGGCCTGCCCCTCATTAATACGAACACCCACAACTTGCTGGTTGCCGCTTTTGCGAAACAACGCCAAAACCTTGGCCCTACCTACAGGGCACTCCACAACCTCGGGCTTCAAAAGACCATTCATTTGTTTTTGCGCCTCATCAATTAATTGATAAATAACTTGATAAAGATAAAACGGGTAGCCAGTTTCCTCGGCCAAACCCTTAACCGTGCTATTAATATCAACATGAAAACCAACCAACCAGGCGCCAGACGACTTGGCTAAATTAAAATCAGTATCGGTAATATCGCCTAAGCCCTTTTTAATAAGTTTAAGTTTGACCTCGGGGTTAATATTTAATTTTTCTAAGGCGGTCGCAATCGCCTCCAGCGACCCCGACACATCCGCTTTTAATACGACATTTAAGGCGACGCTGGTTTGTTTTTTTTCCTTGACCACGGCTGACTGATTTATGGCAAAATTATGCGCAGGGTTTAGTCCTTTGGCGCGCTTTTTGAAATCTTTAACATCATCAACCACCTCTAATATATCTCCTATATGCGCCGGGGTTTTTAATCCTAAAATCTGCACCGGCGTTCCTGGTTCGGCTATTTCCACATATTCGTCAAGATAATTTTTGAGCGAGCGAATTTTGCCATGGGCCTGACCAATAATAATATTGTCGCGGCTATGGAGCGTGCCGGCATAAACTATAACCGTAGCCACTGTGCCGGCGCCTTTGTCTACATGACTTTCAATGACTACGCCCAGGGCCTCGCGATTAGGATTGGTCAATAATTTATCTTTTTCTAAATCAGCCACCAGTATTACCATTTTTAATAAATTATCTACGCCCTCTCCGGTCTTAGCCGAAATCGGCACACAAATCGTTTTGCCGCCCCAATCTTCTGGAGCAATATTAACTTCCGACAGGCCTTTTTTAATGCGATCAATATCAACTTCCGGCCGATCAATTTTGTTAATCGCGACAATGAAGGGTAAATTCGATTCTTGAATAACTTTGATAGACTCGAGCGTCTGCGGCTGAACTTTGTCATCGGCAGCAATCACTAAAATGGCAATGTCGGCGACTTGACCGCCATGCGAACGCATTTCATTAAAAGCCTCATGACCCGGCGTATCAATAAAAGTTATTTTGCGCCGGCCATATTCTTTGTCTTTAATTTCAACCTGATAGGCGCCAATGTGTTGGGTAATGGCGCCAGCTTCTTTGGCTGCTACATTGGTCTGACGGATACGATCCAATAAACTGGTTTTGCCGTGATCAATGTGCCCCATTACCACTACCACTGGCGGACGAGCCACCAAGTCCTTTTTATTCTCTTCGCCAAGTAAATTTTTTATTTTTTCTTTGATACTAGTCTTCTCTGCCTCCTCGCCTCCCCCTTTCTCTTTCTCGGCTCGCCACCCCAATGTTTCGGCAATAATCGCCGCAATTTCATAGTCAAGATTATCATTAATGGTGGCCACCACCCCTTGCTTTAATAATTCGCTAATAATTTTAATCACTGACAAGCCCAGTCTCTCGGCCAGGCGATGAACAGTGATAATTTGCGGCAGGCGCGCCACGCGTTCGGATTTAGCCTTTTCCGGCGACGCCTCGTCGCGTTGGCGCAGCGTCTCTTCTTTCTTCTTTAGTTCTTCTTGAGCTAACATCTCCTGCCATTTTTCTATCACCCCCTGCGCTTGTTCGTCGGGAATTTGAATTGCTCGTCCGCCAATATGAAAACCAAGCTCCGGTAATTTTTCCTTGAGCTCTTTAGTGGTGACCTTAAGTTTTCGGGCTAATTCAGTTAAATTCATACCCAGTAGTAGCAGTCCGCCAGCTGGCGGAGATGCTTCTTAGATAAGTGCGATTTATCGCAACACGCTAAGAAATAAAATTAGTTAAATTGATTATTAATACACCCGAGAAGTGAAACGATGCCAAAGCACTATCAAACTCCACTACTGGGCATGCCAAAATTGTTAAGAATTTAAAATCATATTTAAAATCTTTATAGAGCTTTGTGTATCCCGACCATAGTCGGGATACCCCTAAACATTATAATCACTCATCTTTAAAAGTCAAATGAAAGTTGAGTTGAAAAAGGAAAATCGGTCGCGTTAACGCGACCGATTGAAGCCAGCAGCGATGCTACAGGCCGAGGCCGAGAACGAGAACGAAGAAGAAAGCAACGCACCACACGCCAGCAACACCACTACGCAGATGATGACGATCAGCCACTCCCACCATTCCAGGGTGACAATCTCTCTGCTGTGGGCGGTAGAGCTATTGGAATCCCAGACCTTCCTAATCTTCATGATGACTCCTTTCGGCCCATTCAGGTTATTAGCTTTCGGTCTATTATATGATAGCATATTTTCCAAAAAATGTCAAGAGCAATGTCAAATAAAAAAGAAGCGGCGCGGAAGATTTCCGCGCCGAGATCAATACCGAGGACGATCATCACTGCCTCTCGGTCTCGCATTTTACAAATATCACCATCGCGTCGTCAAGCAATAATGCCATCTTTCTTCGATTGAATCTAGGGCGAACATTGAGGCATAAACGACGAAAATGACACGTCTTGCATTCTGGATACGGTGGCTTGGTTGCAATGATGCACTCGACCACGCGACGAACACGTTCCTTGTTTCGCTTATATTCTTGAAGCCCAATGCGGTCGTGTTTGTCGATTTTCATAAGACCCCCTTCATTCTATTAATATTATGGCATATTTTTGAAAAAATATCGAGGGCTATTGCCCAGTTAGAAAGTTTGACAGTGCTTTTGCTTCGTTCTATTCTCTTAAGTCCTTGTAGTCTAATTAATTATCTTGTTTTTTGATGAACTCATTAATAAGCGCACTAAACCCAAAGAAGCGTCAAACGGTTCTAACTGGGCTATTGCCTTTTTTTTAGACTATATTATAATTACACCATAACTTTTAACTTATTAAACTAAAATATTTTATGGCACTTCCAAATCAAAAAAGAGCTAAAAGCAGAAAAAGAGTCAGACAATATCGCTTGCGCCTCACTAAAAAACAATTGGGTAAATGTCCAAAGTGCGGAAGGGCGGTAATGCCCCACCATATTTGCTCGTTTTGCGGTTATTATAAAAATCAAGAAGTTATCGCGCCCAAAGTTAAGAACCACAAACATACTCACAAGCAGGAGCACAAAGGACACCGCAAAGAAGAACACGACCATGATCACAACCACGAGAAAGAACAAAAAGAGAAGCACGAGCACAAAAAGTGAAGTCCTAACCTAACTGTCTTTTATAAAAAGGACGGAATCCTCCAAAGCCCCAACCACTAAGCATAAAGAACAAAAAATCTCTCGCCAGATAATTATAGAATAAAAATTAAACCGCTTGGCGACGGAGGATAATAATTCTATTTTCCTCGCCTGAGGCGGGTCAGCCTCGGGCTGATATTTTCTAACTTCTATTTTCTAACTCCTATGGGTAGCCGTCATCTTTGTCGCATTATCGTCCTACAAGCTCTTTACGAGTTAGATTTTCTGGGCTTTGACAAGATAAACGAAAAAATCATAAATCAGACCCTGGAAAGAAATATTCAAGCCAACGGCCTAGACGTAGCGGAAAAAAAAGAATTTGCTTATGCCCTGGTTAACGGTATTATCAAAAACCTGAGCGCCGTCAATGATTGTCTAAAAAAATATGCCGCGCAATGGCCCCTTAATCAGATTACTTTAATTGACCGCAACGTCCTAAGGCTCGGCATCTACGAAATGCTTCTTAGCCAAGAAACCCCGCCCAAGGTGGCAATTGACGAAGCCATTGAAGTGGCCAAAGTATTCGGCGGCGACTCTTCCGGCAAATTTGTTAATGGCGTGCTGGGGGCCATTTATGACCAATTGCCCGCGGATAAAAAATGATTTAATTTATATGATTAGTCTAAAAGAATTAGAAAAAAAAATAAAAATTAGATTCAAAAATGTTAAATTGCTACAACAAGCGCTAACGCATCGTTCTTATATTAACGAGCATCCGCAAGAAAAACTGGCCCAAAATGAAAGATTAGAATTTTTGGGAGATGCAGTCTTGGAGCTAATCGTCACCGAATATTTATATAAAACATTTGATAGCCCTGAAGGAGAGCTCACTTCACTGCGAGCCAGCTTGGTTAACACAGAAAGCCTATCTTTACTCGCTCAAGAACTGGGTTTAAACGATTATCTTTTTTTAAGTAAGGGCGAGACAAGATCAACCGGCAAGGCGCGCAATGTGATTCTGGCCGATGCTTTTGAAGCGCTTATCGGCGCTATTTATTTGGATCAGGGCGTTAAAAAAACCAAGGAGTTTATTGCCCAGCGCTTACTCATTAAATTGCCAAAAATTATTGAACAACAATTATATAAAGATCCCAAAAGCCAGTTTCAAGAAATCTCCCAAGCCAAACTGAAGATTACTCCAAATTATCAGGTACTCAAAGAAGAGGGCTTGGCCCATGCTAAAAAATTTACGGTTGGTTTATTTTTAAATGATAAATTAATCTCCCGCGGCGAGGGTAGCAGCAAGTTCGAGGCCGAGGTTGAAGCCGCCAAAAAAGGACTGCCTAAAATCTAAAACAAAAAAGAAAGGAGGGAAATTTGGGTAAGCATCAAGGCGCGCCACTTACTCCCATAAGTAACCGTCGAGACAGAAGACGCCTAACCAATCATCATTGTGTTCCCCGAAGCCGTAATGGCCCCGACACATTGATCAATATCCGCCTAAAAGGCGTCAGGGAACATTATGCCTGGCATCAATTATTTAGGAATAGCACCCCCGAAGAAATAATTGAATTGATTAGAAAATTCGGCAAGGACGGCCTGGCGGGTAAGAATCCGAAAAAAAATCATTATTGGCGCATAATTTTTGGCAAGAAAAACACCATTGAACAATGGGTTGAGGTTGTAGAAAATTATTGGACCCCACCGAGGGTCAAATAAAAGAGGGCTAATCGCCCTCTTTTTTAGTTGCCTAATTTTTGATTTTATGCTAAGGTTTAAAAGTTAAAATTCAAATTATTTCAATTAAACATGGATGCAACGAATAGTTTTGGTTTTCTTGCAAAATTAGTATAAATTACAAGCACAAAATCACAAGCTCCAATCCGCCAGCTGGCGGACACAATGACCAAAATTCAAAGATTTAAATGTTTTGAGTTTTGAGCTTGGTGCTTATTTGAGATTTAGGATTTTGGATTTGGTGCTTGATTCCTTGTTTGTATACCCGCCCCGTTAGATATCAATTTGGTGAATATTCAAGAATTATTAAATACGGACATTTAAATAATAGTATCCCTGCTAGTAATTTTAAATTATCTAACGGGGTGAATAAAAGATTTGTAATTCGTAGGAGGTGAATTTTTAATTAATATCTATGTACTTAGAACGCTTAGAAATCAACGGTTTCAAATCTTTTGCTAATAAGGTCGTCTTAGAATTCCCTCGTCCCAAAGATGGTTCTTATGGCATTAATGCTATTTTGGGGCCCAATGGTTCGGGTAAAAGCAATATCCTTGAATCAATTCGCTGGGGCCTGGGCGAACAAAGCCTCAAGACGCTGCGCATCAAGAAAGCCGAAGATATTATTTTTTCCGGTTCTGATAAAAAGGGGCGCCTCAATTCAGCTGAGGTGGCTCTTCATTTTAATAATGAAAAAGGCGAGGCGGTTATTGACTACCGCCAGTTCACTGTCACTCGCCGCGTGAACCGTCAGGGTGAAGGAGAATACTTGCTTAACAATAGTCGTGTTCGCCTACAAGATATTTTAATGCTCTTGGCCCAAGCCAACTTTGGGCAAAAAAGTTATAGTATTGTCAGCCAAGGAATGATTGATTCCATTTTACACAGCTCTCCAACCGAACGAAAGAATTTTTTTGACGAGGCCACGGGCATCCGCCAGTACCAAATTAAAAAAGACGAGGCCTTGCGCAAAATTGAAAAAACCGAAATTAATTTACAGCAAGCCGAGGTGGCCCTACAGGAACTGGAGCCGCGCATGCGCTCACTGACTCGGCAAATTAAAAAACTTGAACGCCGACAGCAGTTTGAAGAAGAACTGGTGTCACTGCAAAAAAAATATTATGGCGGCCGATGGCAAGCGCTAAAACAACAATTAAAAAATGTGGATGACCAAATCACCGCCGACGAGCAGAAGAAGAATGCATCGGAGCAAGAATTGGCCGATTTTCAAAAAAAATTAGAGACAATTTCCCAAGAAAAAATCGATGACAACTATCGTCGTCTCCAAGACGATCAGCAAAAATTAATGGCCATAAAGAATAAACATCTGGAGCAAATCAGTGTCTGGCGAGGAAAATTGATTTTAGAGCAACAAAAATCCCGAGAGCCCCAAGACGACGAAGAATTAGATTTTGATAAAATATTATTAGATTTACAAGGAGTTAAAAGATTTTATGGGGAATTAATGACCGCCCTCAAAGAAATAAAATCATTAGACGCCCTATCCGCCCTGCAAAATCAGGCCAAAACCATCGACGAAAGAATTAATTCTCTGCTCGGTTATTTAACCGGCGAGAACAAGGGGGGCGCTGCTGCCATGGCTAACTCCACGATGCAAAAAATCCAGGCCGAAATTGACGCTATTAATGAAGAAATAAAAAAAATAAATAACCAAATTGAGGCCCTTGGCCAGCAATTAAAAAACTTCGCCAGTCAAGAACAGGCCAAGCGCCAATTTTTCTTTGATTTACAAAAACAGGCCCAACATAAACAAAACGAATTGAACTCCTTTAATTATCAAATAAACGAATTCAAAATCAATCAAGCCAAAATTGATACCCGCAAAGAAGACCTGCTAACAGAAATAAAGAGAGAAATGAACGTTGAATCGCCCGACCAGGCCTGGGGTCAGAACGAATCAACCAATGAAACCGGATTAGACAATTTTTATGCTCAAATCCAAGAATTAAAACATCAGTTAGAATTAATCGGCGGCATCGACCCGGAAGTCAACAAAGAATATCCCGAAGCCAAGGAACGCTATGAATTTTTGACCAAGCAAATTGATGACCTGCGCGGAGCCCTGCAATCGCTGAATAAAATTATCAAACAATTAAATGAAAAAGTAGACGAACAATTTAGCAAGACCTTCCATCAGATTAACGAAAAATTTGATTATTACTTTGGCATATTTTTTAACGGCGGCAAGGCCAAAATTATGCTCCAAAAGGCAGTTTTAGAAGAAAAAAACGAGACCGACAATGAAAAGCCAGAGACAAAAGAATCTGAGCCAGCGGCCGAGCAAGAAAAGACTTCGTCGGTCAAAGATGAAATTACTAATATTGAAATTATGGCTAATCCGCCCGGTAAAAAATTAAAAAACATTGAGGCCTTGTCTGGCGGGGAAAAAGCCCTGACTTCACTGGCTCTGATTTGCGCCATTATTGCTATCAATAAACCGCCCTTTGTGATTTTAGATGAAGTGGATGCGGCCCTGGACGAACAAAATTCTTCGCGTTTTTCTAATATCTTAAAAGAATTGGCCCACAAAACTCAATTTATTGTCATTACCCATAATCGCCAAACCATGGAAATAGCTGACACGCTTTATGGCGTGACCATGATGAAAGACGGAATTTCCAAACTATTGTCTATGAAATTATAAAGGGCCCCAAGCCCTTTGTTGCCTGCTCCGCCAGCTGGCGGATCGGAAGTGAAAACTAGTTTTCACTTTGCTCGCCTCGCTTGGCAATAAAAATTAGAATAAAAAACAAAAACTAATAGAAAAGCGCGCGGCACTGCCGCGCGCTTGAACATATTTAGCTAATCACGATGTCCAGAGTCTTCGACTAGGACTGGGGCTTGGGCCGGGGTCGCTGGAAAATCCAGCGCATCAAGAACTCCAGGCTATTCTTGACCAACCACAGGCCTCCCCAAAGAATCAGTCCGAGCCAGAGCATCACCACAACCAAGGCCGTCGGGAATGAAAAGGAACGGGTGATCCATACCATTAATGTGGCCGTCCCAGCTATTCCATAAATCAGGAGAGACAGCCAGTTAGCCGCATGGCTCAGTGTTTTCCGAACCGGCGGATCAGTAACGGCCCTCCACCACTCCGTGGGGACGACCAGGTATTCTTCGTCACTCCAACCCTCTCCGGGTTGTCGGAAAAAGTCATATATTGACCTTGCTCGTTCCTTGATCACCCATCTTCGCCCGCATAAACTGGCCACGAAGTTCACTAAAAAACCAACGAATTCGACTAGGATAAAAGTAAACAGCATGAGGCAGCATGCGACGATGGACAAAATAAACGAACCAGCAATCACGAGTGGCGTAAACAGAAGTCGCCACAAAAACATCCAGACGTCCACGATTGGGATCGTCTTCTTGGTCATTTCAGGCATTGCAACCTCCTTTATAGGTTGATTACATCATAGCGCATTTTTGATTTTTTGTCAAGTGGCTGCACTCGTTCATGATATACTTAACGCTAGAGGTTAAAATATGTTGAACAAAAACCCTCTTTTGGGGGGACAGTCCCCCAAAAGAGGTGTCATAAAAGTCCCGTCAATTAATTGTTTTAAGGGCAAATTTCAAAAAGTACACGATTTTGATCAGAAAAGTATATCTTTTAGAATTTGAGCGAAATCGTGATAAATTTTAAAAATCAATCTATACGCCTTTGTTGATGCAGGTTTTAAGACCAAGAAAAAGGGGGACTGTCCCTCTAAAAATATATGATAAAATTTTTGCTGTAGTGGTTATTGGCGCAAAATTCGCCATGGCTTCACGCTTAAATCGATCACTCGCGACAGCTGACCGCTCATTCTTTTACTAGTTAGAATCAAGTCAACTCCGTTAGAGACCGCCCTGCCGAAGGCACGACTACGACCGCCTTGGGGCGATCTGTCTCTAACGGGGTCAACTCGACCGCTGAAATCTTTGGCTAATTTTTTTATACTCAAAACACTCCCCTGATCAGACAGGTTGGCGCTAGTGGCTGTAATCGGCAAATGCCGGACTAGTTGTTGACAGAGTTTATCCGGCGACCAGCGAATTCCCAGCTTAGGTGAACCGCCGGTAAGCAGATTAAAAACAATTCTTTTTTTGCGCAAAATTAAAGTGAACGGACCAGGTAAAAGTCCGTTCACTATTGTTTCTTGTTCTTTATTTAAATAAACTAACTTTTTCAAATCGGCCAGATTCGCCACCATCGCCGACAAGGGCTTATTAAATTTGCGGCCCTTGGCCACAAATATCTTTTTGACGGCCGCCAAATTAGAAATATCAGCCCCCAAACCATAAACCGTCTCTGTGGGATAAATCACTAGTCCGCCGCGCTTGATAATTTGCCTAGCAAACCTGATGCTCTTGGCTGAAATCGGCAAAATCTTCATATGGACCTATGATTTCTTGTTTAAATATTGATAAACTCCATAAGTGGCCATCGCCCCCTGGCTGGCTGCAGTCAAAATTTGTTTTAATCTGGTTTGATTGGTCACGTCACCAGCCGCAAAAACCCCGGCGATATTCGTTTGACAATTTTGGTCAACTTTAATATATTCCTGGTCATCCAGAGCCGCGCCTAATTTTTGAGCTAAATAAGTACTGGGCGCTGAACCAATTTCCACAAACAATCCATCAACTTTCAGCGACATGGCCCCTTGGTAGGGCTTATCTAAAGCTATTTCGCGAACAACTTGGTCTCCTCTGATGACGACGAGATTGGTGGAAAATATCTTTTCAATGTTAGGAGTCGCCATTACCTTTTCTTCCCAGGCCGCCTGTCCCCTATAAACATCGCGACGATGGATCAAATAAACCTTGGTCGCATAACTAGCCAGCAATAGTGCCGCCGTCAAGGCCGAATCTCCGCCGCCAACCACGGCCACGGTTCTATTTTTATACAATGGCGCATCGCAAGTGGCGCAATAACTGACGCCTTTGGCCCAAAACTCTTTCTCGCCAGGGATATTTAAAATCTTGTGTTCGGTGCCCAGGGCCAAAATCAAACTGCGTGTTTGAATTGTTTCCTCGCCGCGCAAAGCAATTAAAAATCCCTGGCCCTGTTTAATAATTTCTAAAACCTCCACTGGTTTAATCTCCGCGCCTAAATTTTTAGCCTGTTCTATAAACTTATCCATTAATTCTTGACCGGCAATGCTTTGATAACCGGGATAATTTTCAATTAAGTGCCCCCAGGCGGCCTGACCGCCAGGCTTATGAGCAACGACCAAATGATTTATTTTATAACGCGAAGCATAAATAGAAGCCGCCAATCCCGCGGAACCCGCGCCGACAATAACTAAATCATAAATTTTACTTTGATTGTCTGCCATAAAGCTATTTTAATAAGACATCTAGCTCTTTAACCAATTCATCATGGCTGCAAAAACCATCCAGCCTTTTTATCTCCTTACCGTTCTTAAAAAATATCAAGGCCGGAATGCTCATCACATTATAATTTTGTGCTATTTCGAGCGACTCTTCGATGTTTAATTTTCCGATTTTGACATTACCTTCATATTCTTTGGCTAATTCTTCAATAACCGGGCCTTGTGCTTGACAGGGAGCGCACCAAGTAGCAAAAAAATCTACCAGCACCAAGCCCTTATCGCCCAAAACCTCCTGAGAAAAATTCTTTTGATCAAAAATCATAAAAAATAATAATAATTTATTTAAATTATTCTAGTGCTTCTAAAAAATAAAGAAGCGATTCAGCCGTCAAAAAACAATATAGAATGGTGGGCGGTATAGGAGTCGAACCTATGACCTTCACAATGTCAATGTGACGCTCTAACCAACTGAGCTAACCGCCCCTTCTCATATTTGGTGGGTATGGAAGGACTCGAACTTATTTTGAATGGAACTAACTGATTGCCGCGTTTCGCGCGGCATAACCAAAACGAAACGCCTGGGCGGGCAAAAGGAGGGGGTTGGAGAAAAAAATTTTCGCCACCCTCACTTTCCGCCGCTGAATTAGTCGGGGAAAAATCGTAAAGTTTAATATTGGTGTCTCTATTGTATCAATCTTCTTTTTTTACGATTGACAGTAAGTTCTGTTATTTCTATTTGCTTTGGTAATTTTAATAAATATAAAACAATATCAGCTATATCTCTAGGGTTCATCCATTCTGTTGGGTCTTCTATTTTTTTCCCATAATCTTTTTCGTGCATTTGTGTATTCATGCCACCACAGTGAATATAGATCATTCTGCTTTTTGTTTTTGCTAACTCTAACCCAATATTATAAGAGCCACCCCTTAATCCATATTTAGTAGACGTATATGCTAGTTGATCATTAAACCCAGCCTTAAGATCTGCCGTTGTACCAATATTTAATATATCTGCTTCATTTTTTACAATATTATCAAACAGAGAAGATATGAAATACAGCGGTGCGATGGTATTTATTTTAAATGCTCTTTCAAATTTAAGATATGTAATTTCATTTATTTTTTCCATTGCCACAATAGCTGCACAATTTATTATTGCATCAAAATCACTATATTTTTCTTTTATTACATTAACAGCATTATTAATATCTTCTTCTATAAATAAATCACAGGCGATATTAACAACACCTGATATATCACAGGGTGTTCTACTTATATTAATTACTTCTAATTTTTCGCTCTTGCATAAGCTAGCAATTGCCTTACCAAGACCGTCACTAGCACCTAATATAATTACTTTCTTCATATTTTTGTTATACCAATTTTTTGAGTTATATGTTGGTGGGTGTGGGAGGACTCGAACCTCCGACCTCTTCATTATCAGTGAAGTGCTCTAACCAGCTGAGCTACACACCCCCATCTTCATTAAAATTTCGATGGGCAAGCATTCCTGAATTTTAAATAATTATATTCACTGCTTGTCCGCCGAAACTTTAGTGTAGGCGGAAGCTACACACCCGTTCAATAATACAAAATTCAAAAGTTAAAAGTTCCCGAAAAACAATGAATGAAATGAATATGTTTTTCGAGGATCCACGAGAATGTATTTCGGTCTTAACCGAAACATTCTCGGGACAAAATTACTAATATTATTTTAGTATAAATAATCGATTTTGTCAATCAAGAATTGTTGATACTTAGAATCCTTGTTTATGGCGATTCTCAATTTTTTTCTTACATTTTAAAAAAGCTTGCTCTAGGTCCACGCCGTGACGGTTGGCCAAGGTGGCCAAACAAATCAATAAATCCCCCAGTTCTTTTTCTAAATCAACTTTTAATTCCTTACGATTTTTGTGGCCTTCGGTTTTGCGAATCATTTCGGCGAATTCACCCAATTCTTCCAACATAAATAAAATTTCCGTCTTTTCATCAACTGGTTTTGATTTCTTCCAATCATCTTTGACCCACCTTTGGGCGGTTTTAAGTCTCATACCCAGTAACAATAACTTCACCCCGTCACAAAGAATTTGACGTTTCTTTAGCACGGTAGTGATTAATTAGATTATTTATTAATAGTTATAACTATTTATTAAAAAGCACTTGCAGATTGAGACGAAACCCAAGCACTGTCAAATTCTTGTGCGGGGTTCACTAAAGATGCCAAACTCCGCCAGCTGGCGGATTGGCTCTGTAGTGTTTTAAACGTTTAATTAAAAATCTTCGACCGTTAGTTGTTTTAAGATAGCTTTCTCTTTGCCTGCCTACCGGTAGGCAGGTTTGGCATCTTCTTGGTTAAGTGATGCCTCAAAGTAGATAAGCTTGAGTGGTAGTCTGCCCTTGGTAGTAAAAGATTCACCCTTCCAGCCCTGTCAGCTGACGGGGCTGGTGAAGTTTTGTTACTGGGTATATAAACATTATAAACAAAAAATTAGCCCTGTCAACCAGAGCTAATTTTTGTTTTCCACTACTTTTACGACCACAACATTCTTGTTCACTATAATCCCGATAAAATCGGGAAGATAGTAAATTGTTTCAATGTCGCCGAAGCGACACAGAAACAATCGACATCCCCCACTTTCTAATCCTCATAGACAGCAATATGCCTTTAAGACAAAACTTTTTCGATATATTCATCTTTCCATAAGAACTAGAAAGTGGGGGATTTTTCCTCTAAAAGAGGTGATCCATGAGCAGCTTCCGCTACCCATGCCTTGTTACGACTTAGCCCCTCTCACCGGTCTTACCTTATTCCTACGAACGTAGATTTTCGGGTACTACCGGCTCGCTTGGCTTGACGGGCGGTGAGTACAAGAGCTGAGAACGTATTCACCGTGGTGTAGCTGACCCACGGTTACTAGCGATTCCGGCTTCATGGAGTCGAGTTGCAGACTCCAATCCGAACTGAGGCCAGTTTTGATGAGATTTGCTCCATCTTGCGACTTAGCGCCTCTTTGTACTGGCCATTGTAACATGTGTGTAGCCCAGGGCATAAGGGCCATGCTGATTTGACGTCATCCCCGCCTTCCTCCGTATTATCTACGGCAGTCTTTTTAGAGAGCCCCCTCACTCAATACTATTTTTAAAAAAATAAATGAATGAGATAAGGTTATAATCCTCAATTCGATATTTTTAATATTTTTATAATACCGAGTGAGGGGGCAACTAAAAACAGGGGTTGCGCTCGTTTAACCACTTAAGGTGACGTCTCACGACACGAGCTGACGACAACCATGCAGCACCTGTGCTAAACTCCGATTTAACGGTCGGTCGCCGTTTCTGGCAACCTACTCCTAGCATGTCAAGCCCTGGTAAGGTTCTTCGCTTGTTGTCGAATTAAACCACATGTTCCACCGCTTGTGCAGCTCCCCGTCTATTCCTTTGAGTTTTAATCTTGCGATCGTACTTCCCAGGCGGGATGCTTAACGAGTTATCTTTTGTAGACGACACTGAAAGGGTCGACACTTCCAATGTCTAGCATCCATCGTTGAGGGCGTGGACTACAAGGGTATCTAATCCTTTTTGCTCCCCACGCTTTCGTGCCTCAGCGTCAGGGCCGTTCTAGTAAGCTGCCTTCGCCTTTGGTGTTCTTGCCGATATCAATGGATTTCACCCCTACACCGGCAATTCCGCTTACCTCTCCCGGCCTCTAGTCTAACAGTTTTGGATGCAGCCCCAATGTTAAGCACGGAGATTTGACATCCAACTTATTAAACCGCCTACGCACCCTTTACGCCCAATAAATCCGGATAACGCTTGCGCCCCACGTATTACCGCGACTGCTGGCACGTGGTTAGTAGGCGCTTATTCACTTGGTACACTCATCCGCCAGATGGCGGATTGTTCCCAAATAAAAGAACTTTACACCCCGAAGGGCTTCTTCATTCACGCGGCGTCGCTCCTTCAGCCTTTCGGCCATTGAGGAAGATTCTCTGCTGCTGCCTCCCGTAGGAGTCTGGGCCGTATCTCAGTCCCAGTGAGGCTGGTCGTGCTCTCACACCAGCTACCCGTCATAGGCTTGGTGAGCCATTACCTCACCAACTACCTGATAGGACATAGGCCGCTCTCAAAGCGTCTTGCGACTTTACTCCTCCTTCGCTTCGCGTTCCACGCAAAGCTACGGAGAATAAAATCCTTGTGAGACTTATCCTTCTGAAGCTTTTCGTGAAGCGAAAAGCGAAAGAGGAGACTATGGGGAATTATCTAGTCTTTCGACTAGCTAGGCCCCACTTCGAGGTACGTACCAATGTGTTCCGCTCCCGTTTGCCGCTAGCCAGCGCTCCGCGCTGGCATGCTGATTTACGCTGATATTAACGCTGATTTACGCTGATATTTTATATCCGCGTTTATCCGCGTCTCGATCCGCGTTTATCCGCATGTCAGTGCGAAACACTGACTCGCTCGACTTGCATGCATTAGACACGCCGCCAGCGTTCATCCTGAACCAGGATCAAATTCTCTAAAAAATTTGATATGATTCTTCGACTTCGCTTAGAATGAATCTAAGCTAGTCAAAAAAATAAATAGAATAAACTAGGTTGCCCCGCCTCTTCTGCCTCCGCCAGTTGGCGGATTACAGATTCGGCGGGATGCTAGATTTTGTAATTTCGCCAAAGCGAAAAACAAAACCAGCTAAATGTTGTGGTCGTAAAATGAGTGGAATATATATTCCTGTTAAAGAACGAAGACATAATGCAAATCTACAAATCTTATGCTAATCTACGGACTGCTAATAATCTATTCGCAGTTCGCATGATATTAGCATATCATTCGCATTATTAGCATTGTGTTAAACAAAAAGCGGAGTCTCAACAACTTCCGCTATTTAATATTAGCTAGTCTTGTTGATTCCTTGTTTATTTACATATAAACATTATAAAGCACTTCCCAGATAAAGTCAAATCCAAACTGTGGATAAGATGTGATTTCAATTTATTATTCCTCGGTGGCTAAAACAAAATTCGCCGTTTCTTCGTCCATATCTTGAACAATTCTAACTATGTCTTTATCAACTGCATCTTGGGCGCGCTGATTATCTTCGTCAATTTTTTTTAATTCTGTCTTTAGCTGGACTAATAATTGATTTGATTTTTCAACAGCCTCTTCAGATCTTTTTATGGTCGCCGTGGCTCTCGATAAAGCGTCTTGAACCGTAGTATTGTTTGGTGTGATATTCTTCATAAAATGATATTTAATTTATCTGGTTTATTCTACTGACTTTTTAAAAATCTATCAACCATGGCTACAATTTTTTTGTTCAGCTTAGTAATATTGCCCTTATCTGCGCCTGGTACTAATTTTTTTGCCAAGGCTTTTAATATATATTCTTTAGCCGAAGAGCCATTCTCGAGACTCATGGTCGGATCAGTGCGTCGCGGTAATTCAATTTGTAGGCCCGATTTTTTGCCCACCATTTTATTCCAATCAAAAGTTAAATTACCAATTAAAAATTTATTATCTTGATCGTCGGCTCCTTCAATCGCGGCCATTCGGGCGGCAATTTCAACGCCCAACCCCATTAATTTTAATCTTTTACTGGATACGGCCCCAAACGGTTTCAGGTCTTCATCGGTTAGCTTGTCCAATAGTTTTACCGTAAAACTTCCATCTAGATTACTTTCGATCATGCAAGGACCTAAATCAGAATACTTGTGCGTTAACTTGCGAGTCCTTCCGTCCGCAGTAGTAATAATGATCTCACCACGACGAGCCGTGCTGGGCATTAGCTCTACCCGATCAATTTCTGGTCTAATTGTTTCGGCCTTAGATTCTGATAATTCTGATGATTGACGATCGGTCGCTGAAGCTTGCTCAGGCTCAGATCCTTCAGTATTACCTCTGCTTGCCTCATAATCTAAAATTGCTTCATAGTCGGTCTGATCCCTGGACGCCCCCTCTCCCGCTACCCAAGCTGGATTAACCACCTCCTCGGGGGAGACCTGTTTGGCGGGATTGGACATTACAGGTCGGCGCTGTTTGGTTGGTAAAATTTGTTCTCGCTTAGCAGATAAATTATTATTTTTATTTTCTAGCTTAAACATTTTAGCTTTGATTGAATCTCTCTCTTGAACCAATAAATCTTGAACCTCTTCAAGGCGAGCTCGTTCTCTCCGTACTTCTTGAATAGCCCTTTTAACACCAGGCCGAATCGCATCTGAACGATCCAGGATTTCTAATAGCGATTCCAACTCGATCTCATGTTGGGCATTTTTTTCTCGCCCTGCTTCATTGCTGGCAATTTGCAAATCTAATCGCGCTTCTCTTTGGCCATACTCTTCAATGCTTTTATTATTAATATTCATTTTTGCCTCTAGACGACCATCAAGTCGCCCGTTGGCTTGTTCGGCTTGTTCTGTAAAGCTGGTTTGAATCAAACGCAAGTCTTCAATTTGACCAGAAATCTGTTGAGCCCTAGCCTGATGTTCGAGCTGAGTTTCGCCGTGTTTAATTGTCTCGGCTGCCACCTTGACATAATCTTCCTCGCTAACTTTTTTACCCATCTTACTCATAATTTCTTCTAATCGCTTCAAATCGGCTTGTGACCGTTCGCTGGCCTTTTGAGCCGCAGCGGCCCGCTCTTGCTCACATTGCTGTTGACCATTGGCACGATCAATCGCCCCTTGACCCCGCTGAGCCAATCTTTCGTCTCGCCAAACCTGATAACGATCAGTAATA
>Ga0268277_1000281_pt1 | contig 42253 bp, 46 predicted proteins | sample saktaG_5_FD_190132 | JGI IMG/M metagenome (GOLD analysis project Ga0268277, IMG submission 190132) | Saline water microbial communities from Sakinaw Lake, British Columbia, Canada - sak_2010_1_5_50m | ecosystem: Environmental > Aquatic > Non-marine Saline and Alkaline > Saline ... | reverse complement strand
CATTTTACCTTTTAATGGGTGTCTCTTAGGAGGAGGTAAATGTGAAATATCACCAAGTGTATTTGCAGCAGCTAATAGATCATATCTTTTTTTTATATTTGTGCTATATTCACCATATTCTGCATCTCTTAATCTCTTATTTATAAAACTATCTTTTAATTTTGAATTCGCAAATAAAATTGTCATTTACTCACCTCATAGTAATTATAACAAAATTAACCAACTTGGTCAATAAATAAATTCATTGGTTTTTATTGCCGGATAATAGTTTATAATAAAAGCGGTGATAAAAATGAAAATTATAGAAAGTATTTCACGTAATTTAGATCCTGAAGATATACAAAGCCTGAGTAAGGACTTGTATAAACAATACTTATCAGATAGTTATAGTAAGCGTAACCAAATTGAAAAAGTATTTCATGAATATGGTGTTAATATAGATGATTGTCTTGATTATGACGTTGCAATTAATGATTTGTTGAAAACATACTATTTAAATGAAAAAATTATTAAAGCTAGTTTCATTAAGCAGCATTTTGCAAAATCAAAACAAAATGTTTTAGCTATGGAATTACCAGTAATAAATAGTAGAATAGATCTAGCAAAATTTAATGGTCATTCCTTTGCATATGAGATCAAAACAGATTATGACTCGTTTAACCGACTTGATTCACAATTAAATGATTATTCTAAAATATTTGATTATGTTTATGTAATATTGAGTGATTCCCGATGCAGTGCAAGCTTCAAAGATATACCTTTGCATATCGGGATTTATACATACTATATTCATGATAGTACAATTAAATTTAGGAAATTTAGACAAGCAATTAGAAACACAGATAAAGATTTTGTAAATCTATTAAACCTACTTTATAGAGATGAATTAGTCTATGCTTTTGCTAGATGTCCCAAAAATGCTAAGAAATCTCTACAGATAGATTATGTCGTTAACAACTATTCTAGTAAATATATTAATTCAAAAGTCAAAGAACTATTGAAAAGAAGATATTCAGATAAATGGTATAGCACATTTAATAATGTTGGTAATATACTAGAAATCGATTTTCAAAAGATTTATAATAACTAATTTAACTGGTGAAAACTAAAAAAGGACTTATATGGGTATTGACAATACCGATACTCATATGTCCTTTTTTTAAAGTGTAAATTCTACTTTTTAATAAGCGAAAACTTAATAAGCATGGCATTTAAATGGCAAAGAACAGTAACTCTTTTCCAATGTGAAAATCTTCCACCATTTATCAATTTAATATTAATATATTCAATTCCTGGGCAGTTATCAAACTGTGGCTTGCTTCTAATTCTTTTGGAATTTAACACCATCGATCGAAGCTTAGGGAAATCTGGATCCCCACCTCTGCCTGTAAACTGATTAATCTTTCCAGTTTGTTCACTTCTATAGGATATATATTTGTTTTCCTCTAAATCATATATAAACGCTGCACTGTATTTTGCTCTCGCTTTACTATATGGTACATTATCAGGAAGTCCTAAAAAATCACCAAAACCATCAAATCCAAGACTCCTATATTCATTCATGAATTTCGTATCAAAAGCAGTCTCATGCTCACCAACAGAATACTCAAAATTCACTATGTCTCTTTTTCTATATGAATGTATAACAATCTTTTTCGATTTAACACTCTCAAAATCGATGTACTTTAAGTCTAGATCAGAAACTTTTCGTTCCAGATAATCATAGAAAACAAAATCATTAGAATCGAAAAGTGCGAGAATGTTATTGATTTGCGAAGTATATCTTCTTACAGTTCTCATATCTATTCTTATCGCTAGTCTTTTCCCTTCCAATTTAAGGTTACTAAAGGCTGCGTAAAAATTTTTAAGATTGTCACCGTTATTCACTTCAGGTTTAATAATAAAAACTGGTATAACATTATCTATACTATAGAGGTTAATAGTTCTAAAAAGATAATCATCTAAATCAATTGCAAGTTTATATGCCATTTCTCTGATATCATCATCCATATCAGATTGATATGTTAGGAAATCATATCTAAAATACTGAACAAAAACAAGCCCAATTTTAGCTAATTCCCTTATTGAATTCAATGTAACGTCACTATAATCTTCAATAGCATATGATTTGTTACCCAATAAACCCTCAACCAATACTCGCTTTCCTTTTTCATAATGAAATATCTTTTTCTGTTGTTTTGATACGATTTCAATCAAAGGAATGATTTTACCATCAAAGTTTGTCATGTGATTTTTGATAATATCTAATTCAGTGTTTTTATTCTTAATTATAGGTACATACATAGTTACTATCCCCTTTTATGTAACATTACAATTGATTCGTGCTTATTTACTTTTATTATACACACAAACGTTTTAAAAACAAATTTTTGTGTATTATTCACCTAATATATTAAATATGTTTAAATATTCATTTTATAAAGAATTTTATCAAAAGATTTTTTGATTTGAAAATCCAAGGTTCATAAAATAGGTACAAGAGGTGAGAAAGTGAATATATCAGAGTTTTTAGATCACGAATTGAGAACAGGCACTCATGACTGCATTATCGAAAATCTATCAGGAAATGACATTACTGAATCCTTGAACTAGCTGACCTATGAAGAACTAGAAGTTGTATCTGTTAGGTATCAAATTATAGCTATAATAAAAGTAAAAAAAACCATTAATTGGTTTTTCTTTTGTTCAAATAAGGTTTAATAGATGATTAATAATAATAAAACAATCAAAATAGTGCTGTTAATTGACAAAATAGTATCAATCTTCTATAATTAGATTAAGATATTTTGTAATAACATCTAAAAATATTTGGCAAAACTAGGGCAACCTAGTGACGCAAAGCTATAGGGCCTAAATTAGGTAGCCAGTTGCATCTCGAAAAAGGTACGACTGGTTTTTTGATTTTACTACAAAGTAGGCAAGGGCATGAGAAAATTAAAAGTAAAATTCACATCACTATTTATCTTTATTGTCTTAATGATATTTATTTCAGTTTAAGTCATTATGAGATCGTGGCAGATATTGATATGAATGGCGTATCAAGAGAAGATTATCAAGCAGCAAGTGTAGGTTTCAATGATATTTATCATCTTCTTTCAATTCACCTTCATTGATTTTATATACAAACAAAGTGAATCAAAGCAGAGATATTTTATATTATACATTAAAAGACTTTATTTAAGGGGAGAATAATGAAAATACAAATTGTTGGAAATCAATTAAAGGGAAAGGCACTGCTCACATACTTGCAGGATGCATTTACAGAATATGATTTTATCCATGTTTTCGATTACAATAGTGCATTTGAACGATGGAAATCAGATGCACCAATTATTGTTATAATTGTTGCTGACAATTCTACTAATGATGCATGCAATTTAATCCGAAAAATACGTAATGAAAAAGATGTTGAATATACTTACATTGTCACAGTTTCTGAAGAATCAAACAGACAAGAAAGAATGGATTACTTAAAAATAGGTGTTGATGAGCATATTGTATTGCCTTTAGATTACGAAGAAATTGCACTTCGATTGAATGTTGCTGAAAGAATCATTTCTATAACTAGAAAAAAACCTTTACTCTATACACTTTCAAAATTGCTTTCACTAAGAAATATAGATGCAGGAAAACAATATTACGGAGTTGCTTCGTATTGCAGAATAATTGCAAATGAAATGAAAAAAGATGTGAAGTTTAGCACAACGATTACTGATAGATTTATAGATGATTTGGTTTCTTTTAGTATGATTCACGATATTGGTAAAATTGGGATTGATGATACAATTTTAAAAAATCCAGCTATGTTTACTTTTGATGAAAGAGAAATAATGAAGCAACATACTAAAATTGGTGCGAATTTCATACAAGATATTACTATAAATTATCCAGAATTGAAAATGATATCTCCTGCTACTGATATTATTCGTGCACATCATGAATGTTTTGATGGAAGTGGATATCCCGATGGTTTAAAAGGCTGCGATATTCCGCTGATGGCAAGAATTGTTGCTCTTGCAGATGTCTATGATGCACTTGTAGAAAAACGTGTTTACAGAGAAGCATTATCTCACAAAAAAGCTATGCATATAATACGTGATGAAGAAGCTTCTCATTTTGATCCTGATGTCTTAAAAGCATTTCTTAACTGTGAAAGTGAAATACGCAAAGTTAAGTTATTAAAAAAAGATTCCAATCACATATTCACCCCAAAATAAACATTCGGTTCATATCAATATTTTCATGTTGAATGAATTAAATAAGCAATTTAAATACATAGCAGAAATTGTTATGTATTTTTTTTGCATTAACTATATAGATTTTTCTCTTTATGAAGATTGATGTTAACGATTAAGCATCTCAGATGTGATGAATTTAGAGATCCCATTTTGTCTTGAAATACTTACAAATAGTAAACTGAGTAAGGTTAATCAAACCTATTTTGTTTAGTATAACTAAATTTTTTTGTATTCTAAAAACTCAATTTATTTCATTCATGATAAAAAAAAGATAGATAGGTACTTGCGATAGTATCTAAATAACAAAGAAAGGGGAAAAATCTCATGAGAAAGGCTCAAAAGCTACGCAACTTATTTGCAGCTGCAATCGGTCTAGTGGTCTTATTGTTCTTAGTTTGGTTATTTAGCGTAATGCCCTACACCGTTGCTGATCCAGTAACTGGTTGGCAGACATTCGTTGAATTCTGCATCGATGTCATCACACCAATCACTACGAACATCACATTGGTCATTGCTTTCTACATTGCAATCTTCGGTGGTGGATACTTAGCGATTGTTAAAACCTCTAAGAAATAATATTCACATCAAGTTGAGGGCATCCTAAAAAGTGCCCTCTTATTTCAGTTATAAGAGCTTCTGAGCTCATGATATATAAAAATACAAAGGAGCAATAAAAATGAAAAAAACAATATTATTGATTTTAATAGCATTAATGATTTTTAGTATATCATTTACAGTCACTGCAGCTGCATATCTGGTTGATGTTATAAATAATCCTAATATTTATGGTACATCAGCAAACGATTATTTTGGTATGGCTGTTAGCATAGATGGTGATTATAGAGCTGTAGGTGCAGGATATGAAGATGATGAGACAGGATTAAATAGTGGAGTCGTTTACATCTATGATGATTCTGGAACTATCGTATTTACTGTAGAAGATCCTAATCATTACGGAACGACTCAAAACGATCGTTTTGGTTCCAATCTTATTCTATTTGGTGATTTCTTGATTGTATCAGCTACTGGTGAAATGGATGCAAACGGTCTGAATAGTGGTGTTGTCTATGTTTTCGATTGGTGGAATTCCACATTGTTATACACATTAGAAAATCCTAATATCTATGGCACTTCCACAGATGATCATTTTGGTACATCTATAGCTGTTTGTAATGAATATTTAGTAGTGTCTGCTATAGGGGAGGATAATATCGCAGGATCTAACAGTGGTGTGGTCTACTTATACGATTTTTGGGATGGAACATTTATTTACTCAATCGAAAATCCTAATCATTATGGCACAGTTACAAATGATGAGTTTGGCGATAGTTTAGCTGTAGATGTTGATTATATCTTTATATCAGCTCGTATTGAAGATGATGCATCAGGAACTCAAAGTGGTGTAGTTTACATATGGGATATATTTTATGAGAATGTTATGCAGACTATAGAAAATCCTAACATCAATGATACATCAAGTGCAGATTTTTTTGGAAGTTCTATAGTAGAAAATTATCCTTATCTAATAGTGAGTGCACCTGGTGAAAAATCCGATACAGGAATAGCTAATAGTGGGGTAGTCTATGTATTCATTGAAAACGAAGATACCTATGACTATGATTTGTATGACACTATAAAAAATCCAAATCCTCATGGTAGCTATGCAGATGTATTTGGATATAGTATAGCAACTGCTGATGAATATCTAGCTATATCATCAAAAGCAGAAACCTCTATTTCAGGAAGTCTTAATAGTGGTGCTGCATATATTTATGAAATAGAATCAGGATCTTTAATATACACCATAGAAAATCCAAATAACTATGGTTCTGCAACAGATGATTATTTTGGTTTTGATATCTCCATTAGCGATTATACTTTGCTAGTGGGAGCTTATAAAGAAGATATCTCAGGTGCTCTCGATTCTGGTGTAGCTTATGTATTTGATGTTCACCCTCCTATTTATTCCACTGTATCATTTGATAGTAACGGAGGAACAACTATATCCGATATTCCAAATGTAGCTGATGGCACACTGATAGATGAACCTATTGATCCAGTTAAAACTAGCTCAAGCTTTGCTGGGTGGTATGCTAATGAAAGCCTTACTGATGAATGGTTTTTTGACACAAGTCTTATGCCTACTACTGATTTGATACTTTATGCGAAATGGACTCCATCATCCGGTGGATTGATTATCCCTGAAGCTGAAACAATCACTACATCAGAAATTATTTTATATTCAATTCTTGGTGTCGTATTACTTATTGCAGTTGTAGCGGTATTTACAAAACCTAAGAAGAAAGGATTACATAAGAGATGAAAAAAATAGCAGTGCTTGTTTTGCTACTAGTTAGCATTTTTGCAGGCTCTATCCAAGTGAATGCATCGAGCACTGGTATCACTGGTCCGGATGTGATTCACAAGCAATATAATAGCATTTTAATAATTACCGATATTATCACCTTATATTCGTCTGAGCTTGGACCCATTCAAATCATGGAAGATCATTACACCGGGTATGGAAACATACTTGGTGCCCATGACATCACGCTTTATGTAAGTGATGGAGAATTATCAGATACTAAAACTATTCAGATTGTAGTGATCACAGAGCTTGGGAATGTCACTTGCGTTGCTGATTATAAAGACATTCATTTAAAGACAACTCAAGTGCTGACTCCAACACAGATAGTCTATATTCTGGAAAACACAGGATATATTGAAATTACATCTTCAACTCAGATGATGATTTTAACAAATACTTATACAGAAAATTCAGAGACTGCAGGACAATATCTATTTAAGTTTAGGCTTGTGAATTCAGCCGGAATTGATGCTATTTATTCATCCATTATCAATGTATCAGATGATGAAAATTTGTTTATTTCAGACATCACATTTGTTCCTGATGCATCTGCAGGTGATAAGGTAGTCGATGCTTTAATAACAATTCTTTATGTAGCTATATTTGTTGGCATTATTTATGTTGTATATCGATTGATTACCAAACCAAGAAAGAAGGCCTAAAATGAAAAAAATATTTTCTATTCTAATTTTATTGCTATTATTGACATTTTTTATTACATCTAAAACTTATGCACTTGAGATAACTTCAAATATTGAAGATGAGTTTACCTGGGATGATGGTGCAACTGGAGGATATGCTTATGCAGTAACTGATCGCATGCTCATTGATTTTGAATCAATCTTTGTCTTTTTAGGCACAACTGTAAATGGATCCTATAATGGTTCAGTTACAACTCCGGATTGGGAAAACTTTGCGATACCTTCAATCGATGGGTATTACTCTCGTATCGAAATTTATGCTACTGCAGTATCAACAACTGTCTTAGCTTCAGCTCTACTTGATTATGAAGTACCAGAAGCAACAGAATACCTACTTGGTGCAATGGACGTCTCAAATTATACTGATAGCTATATACAAATCATATTGATGCTTAACCTGGATACAAAGCCAGTTGATTTTTATTATAATATCGATACGCAGCTTAATAAAGAAGATTGCTTCGATTTTCAAGCTGAAATCACTAGAATAATGGCAGATGCACCTACAATTGCAGATCTTCCAGAAACTGCAGGTAATCCATATCAAGAAGGATTGACTGGAGAAGTTTATGGATGGGGATATGAAGAATCAAATAATAGTTTTGTAGCTACAGTTTCATACTATCAAGATTATGAAATCATCATTGAAAACATCGGCTTTGGTGATTCTGCATTTCTCGATAAAGTTGAAACAGTTGATTATTATACTATTGATAATGAAAGGTATTTTCAGTTTAACTTTGAAAACAATGAAAATGTTCTACTCACTGGAACAGGTCAATTTGCTTCCCAATGGAACGGATTTGCTCTTTGGAATCTAACAACGAATGAGCTTGTAGTTTATAATAAAGCACTTGCTTTGACCTATTTAGAGGTTACAGAGGATAGAGAGATATTTGCATATCTTTATCTTCCTGGTATTCCTATAGATGATTTATTAGCTGTCTCCGGTAACTTTAACTATAGGTACGGTTATCTAAATGTGTTTGGAACACAAAAATATCAAGATTGGCAAAACGCTTTGTTTGTACTTGAAAAGGATCAGGAAAGTTATGGTACTCAAAGTGTATTTGAGGGCGCACTTCCTCAATGGTCTTATGATGCTGCAGCTTATTCTCTAGCTGCACTTACAATTGGTTCTATTTTATCTATGGTGCCAGGGCTTCAAGTTGTGGGAATTCCTTTGCTATTTGTTTCAGCAGCTTTAATGGTTTCAGCTGTTGGTACAGCAATTGATCATGTGGTTTATGGTGTGACATCAGAAATTGATGCAATAACTCCTTCAGTACAGTTACTAGCAACTTTAAATCAGCACTACACATTAGCTTCAGGTACTCTCACTATATTGCCATCAAATGCTATTGTTCATAAATTATTTTTAGGCTTATTTACTAAAGTTGGTACAAATGTAGTAGAACCTGATGAGGATACTTTTGTTTATACAGAAATTACCTGGGTAACCAATGGACAGATTTATACACTTGATGAAGATTTTATAGACTCTGAAGCAGCATTAGATCAGACATACCAGGATAATTTACCACCTGAAGGAACTAACACAATTAGCGATTGGTTTACATCAACATTTGGTGATAGTGCACCTATTGTTATGATTGCTTTAATAGCTATTGGTATTTTATGGATTGCACCAGTGTTTGAAAAAGGGACAAGATCAATCAGCAATATTTTAACTAAACCTAGATTATTGATTACTGCAGGTATAATCATACTCATCATTTTATTTGCTACTGGCATCCTAGTCATTTAGTGGTGATGATGATGGTACTGCTCGATATACCAAATACATTTGATATTTGGAAATGGGTATCAGAAAATTTTCCAACTGTAGTCATAATTGTAGGTGTCTTTGCTGTTATTTTGATTGTCCTAGGTATCATGAAATTTACGAGGTTTACAAGAAACCTGGTCTATAACATTTTTCATGAGAAATTCTTTTTCATTCTCTTAGCTATAGGTTTAATTTTGCTTGCTATTTTGCTCGCAAGATACGATGTAATATGAGGTGCCTAAATGATTCCTGATGTAGCAGAAAAAAAAGAACTTTGGGTTAATTCCTTCGAGAAGAAAACAGAGTTTATATTAACAACTATGGAAAAGCTTCCATCAAAAATAGAATATCTGACAGATAAATCCATTGAGAAATATCATAAAATAACAAAGTCGATCATCAGTGTGATCGACTTTATAGCAGTTAAGATTTCTGATTTACATTATGAATTTGCAGTTCAATATAAAAGTTTTGTGATGACATTTTATCCTGCAGCAAGATATACAGCTATTCCGTGGAATTACATTTGGCTGTATCTTTGGAATAAGTATCAAAATGGTGAATATAACTTACTTCTTGCTAAAGGTGTGCATTATATAACTGCTCTCATGGGTGGTGGGAAATCAACATTAGCATATGATTTAGCTGAAGAACTGAGACACATCACTGGAAAAGGATCATACATCAATGCAGAAATAGAAAAGCCTCGACTAGATGAAGCTTCAGGCATGATGATTAAATATCACAAGTTGTTTGATTTAGAAGAATTTTTTGGATCATATTATGATGACGAAAAAGAAAAATTAGTCATACAGCAAAAAAAACAATTCAATACAAAATACTTTGATAATCTCATTTTAGAAGAATGGTTATCAGAAATGAATCATAGGTTAAATAACACATCAGAGTATAAAGCAAAGTTCATTCCTTTGATGAGTTCACTAACTAGAATAAGACATCAAAGATTGCAGCGTGTTTATATCACCTCACAGCTCGATACAGCTGACATTCAGCTCATGGGCTTATTTAAATACATCCATGTAATTGAAGTTGATCTAAACATCGACTATTGGCAATGGGTTCAGGATGGTGAATTCGCAAAGCATGTTAAAGGTTGGCACATCTATACTTACCAATACAAGAGAAACAAAAAGAAAACTGCAACAGAGATGCAGCTAATAAAAAAATGGTATCGCAAAAGATTCCAGAAATTTGAATACTTTGAAACACTAAACCAAGCATCAAGTTTCTATAGTCTTCCAAAGGATCAAATAAAAACAACTAAAGGAGTAATTTAATATGTCAAGTTTAGATAAATTTTTAGAAGTACTATTTAAGTTCTTAATCGTTGCTGGTATAGCTGCAACAATCGCTCTGATTGTATTCTTCTTTTGGACTGCATGGTTTATACCAGTTGTTCAAAAACTCAAGATTGATGAACGTAAGAAAAAACTCACTGAAGAAGAACATAAGATTGAAGTACAAAAAGCAAATGCAGTGCTTGTAGTTGAGGATAAGAAGAAAGAGCTTGAAGATGTAATCAAGCAAAAAATGGAAGAAGAATTGCAGTTGCATAAACTTAGACGTAAGAATGCAAAGATAGTTGATAGTATCGAAGCTATGGATAAACTCGAAGCTGAGAAAGCAAAGAAAACCAAATCAAACAAGAGTGAGAAATAAAAGTGCAGCTGTTTATAGTGTAGTCATAGAGGAATAACAGGTATATACGAATAAGTATATACTCTGTATATACTATTCTATATAACGAATTCCCTTAAATCGTTGTTACTTTATAAAGTATGTTTTTACTTACCAACAAACTTTATGGGAAACTATTGCCCTCAATCGCATTACTATAGAGGTGAACGATGCACCGGGGAGGGTGAACAATGAAAATACAAAAAACTTTCGAAGACTATTACGATCGAACACTTGCATTAAAATCTCAAGCAACTCAAATGTATGAAAAAAATCTGATTAGAGTTAATCAAAAATGCATGGATTATTTAGGCATCAATAAAGTGAGTTCAATCTGGTTACAAACAGGATATCAAATGGTTAGATTCTATAAAGAAATGATGCATGCAAGTAATAACTCAATCAACAAATACATTTGGTATCTTAAAGCTGTTTTAAAGTACCAGAATATTCACACAAGTTTCTATGATTTCAAAAAACTTCCAGATGATACAAAGCCATTCAAAAGGATTTACCATGAAGATCTAAAATTGATTGTTCAATATGTTAGAGATATGAATTTTTCTAAGAATAGTTTAGTTTATAAAACAATGGTGTTTCTTCTTCTAGATTCGGGAATTAGAGTCACAGAACTTCTAAATGTAAAAATCACAAATGTTGATTTCATAAGAGAAAGGATTCTTCTTAATCATACAAAAAATAGAAAACAAAGAAACGCACCGTTCTCACAATTCAGCAAGCAATCAATTCAAGATTTAATTAAAACAAATCCCAATCGAGAATATTTGTTTTGGAATCTAATTCATGATAGACCACTTATTAAAGATGACATAAAATCATTTTATCGAAGATTAAATAAGTGGCTAGGAATAGAAAGTAAGATTCATTCGCATCGATTTAGAAAAACATTCGCATCGATATTAAGAGATAACAATGCAAGACTTGAGGCTATACAGCACCTTTTAGGTCATGCTAAATTATCGACTACCATGAATTATATTGATCAATCAGAAGAGATGATTAAAGGTGAATATGATAATCATAACTCTTGGGGAGTATAAAAAAAGCGATTCCTCGCTTTTTCATTTTATAATACTAGATTGTCTGAATAAATAGCAATTTCATTTTCAGTTCGCTTAATGGCCATGGAATACTTGATTTCAAATAAATCACTTCTATAATCTGAATATATTTCTTTGATAAGTTCTACATTATCATAAGTCACAAGCCACTTATTAATTAAGTTTGAAACTGCAATTTTTAATTCTTTATGATCATCATCATTAAAATGATTTAAATAGAGATTGGGTCCTTGATTAACATAGGGAGGATCTAAATAGATAAAAGCATTCTGATATAAATTATCAATATTAGAGATAAATGTTTTCGCATCTTCATTATAAATGTGAATGTAATCTATTTTGAGATAGATCTTTTCAATTAATGCAATTAGATTTGTCTTATTAAATCTACAATCTATTTTATAGTTCCCTGTTTGAGAATATCCACCAATTGGTCCAGAAGCTAAAACGCCTGATCTATTTGTTCTATTCAGATAAAATGTAGCAAATCCTCTATCAAGAAGTGAAATATCTTCAGTTGATGTATATATTGATTTTTGCATCTTCCACTCATCAATAGTTAACTCAGCATCATTAATCTTTGATATCAACTCATCCTTATGATTCTTAATGCTATACCAAAAAGCATAAATTGAGTCATCTAGATCATTTATGTGTATTTCTGAAACGATTTCCTTAAGTAATAATTTCAGAGCCAGTGAAGAACCCCCAGCAAATGCCTCTACATATACAGGACTTTCAGCAAAGTTGGATTTTATGATATTTTTTACTTGTTCAAAAATTTTTGCTTTTCCACCGGGATACCTTAAAGGAGAGTAACTAAACATAGTTTTCACCACCTATACTAATATTATATCAAATCTGAAACCATTTGGCCATATGTATAATTACTTATTTAATCAAAATTGTAATAATAATTAATATATATGAAATTATATTATTTGAGATTTCAAATAGCCCTTCTCTTCCTAAATAAGCACCTGGTACATGAGTAACTAAATTCAGTTTTTTTGCCAATGTAATTGGATCAATTGAACCTATAAAACTAGTGACTTCTTCAAGAGACATCGGACAATTAGCTATTACTTGTTCCCTTAAATTCTTCTTTGGAGATAGAAATCTCTTGAATTGAGCAATTTGTTTTTCCAAACTGTCTTGTTGTTGTAAGTCGTATTTATCGTTGAAAACTCGGATTGATATTTCTACTAGCGATCGTAAGCATCCGGTTGCAACTAAATTGTATTTCCTAATATCCAGTATTAACAATTGGGCAATTAAATCGTTAATAGGTCTACTTATATCAATTGTAAATGGAAATGCAGCATCAAAAAATTGAACTTCCTTAACATTCACGCTCATTTGTTTCGAAGCAACAGAAACTTGACATACTTTTGAAATAGTTGTTTCTTTATATGGATAGATATATTGGATATTATAAACTCCTGGCCGATTAGTTGCTTCAAAAATATAATTTTCATTAATCAAAGCACTTTTATCACCTAGCGATTTTACAGTAAATAAATGTAAATCCATTTCGCTGCTTAATTCAATATTATCTAATAACGAATATGTATCTCCTGATTCAATATATATGATACTCTGCTTAATATTAATATTTAATGGAATAGTTCTAGCTTTTGCTACTTCGTTGATTTTTACAGCTGCAGCATTCAAATTGTCTTTTCGTTGTTTGATAAAAGATTCCAGTAATCGTTTTACATCATCATTATTATGAAATATATATGCTATTGAACGATCTGAAGCACTTGTGATTCTTTTGACTTCCTCCAGAATATCAAGAACAAGAGTTTGCTGTATTGTATCTAGCCCAGAATAGTTAGCATCAGTTTCAATAAGATCACGTACCAATTTTTTTGTTAGAACTCTATCTATATTGGTTGATTTTAATTCTAAAATAATGTCATCGAACGTATCTGGATACTGCTGCATCAGTTTATATGACAAAGTAGTATCTTCTTTATTTGTCATTATCTTGAATGCATCTTTTTCAAGTGTTCCCCATGGAACTCTCCCTATTCCTTTATTTATACCAGCATGCGTCTTTTCAACAATGGAATGTGCTTGCTCTACATTGTCAGCAACATAGCAATATACATTTTTCTTGATTTCATAAGATGAGGAAAGTCTTTGAATATGATTTCTTAATGGCATATTATAATCAAGATAATATGGTCTACTTAAAGACTTTATTGCTGAAACTCTACGATTGCCCTCAAAAACTTTAAATTTAACATCATTTATAGGTAATACAACAACTAAATCATGTGGTGATAAACCGTTTTTTGCAATATCAAGAGTTAATTGCCTCATTTGCGATTCATTTTTCTTAAAATACTGTGAAACCGCTTCTTTTTCATCCGAAAAGACAGTCCCATCATGACTTATTCTGGGATTGCTTTCCCATAAAATTAAATCTTTAATATGAATCTTTTTATAATACCCCATATTTACATCCCCTTTATTTAAATGTTACGAAACTTTAATATCATTATACATTATGTGTTTCCAGAATTGTTTGATAAAAGCAAACTTAGAACATTGATAAATCGCAATTTGGATTTTGTGCAACAATCACAGTTTTCAAATTTATGACTTGAAGGTTGATAATTGCTTTATTATATCCATTTTCATTGTAATTTTGATCTAAATGACAGAATTTTAGCAAATGAAAAAAATCCTCATTATTGAAATCAAAAATTTGAGTTTGTCTGTTTTTGAAGAAAACTGTGATAGTTGTTTTAAAATCATTGGTTTTTCGAACTACTTTTGTAATTAAAAGATACTTTATAATGTATCTAGGACCAACAATCATTTTATTACAAAAAAACTGAAAATCTACTTCAGTGAATTTCATCTCGCAATTATTATTGTCCGCCTTCAAAAGAATTGCATTTTGAGTATAGTGCATATCCCCCCCCCCTTTCTCTAGTTTTCTTCTTCTTTTTCTTTGAGTTTTTGTAAATATTCAGTATATGATTGATATGCTTCCTCAAATCCTAACAATTCATCCGTTGTAACTTCAAGGAACAATGCAAGCTTCACTATGGAATCTTGATCAAGTTTTCTTAACTCAGATTCATAGTTAGATATTGCATTTTGGGTCACACCTAGGTAATTTGCTAAATCTTGTTGAGTATTTCCCTTTTTGATACGAATAGATTTCAATTTTAGCACAAAAAACGCTCCTTCCCTTGACATTTATCACAAAATGGGTTAATTTAAGACCATAGCACATAGCATTTTGTGATGTGGTAACGAGAGCGAATCGTTACATAAATTTTGAGAAGCGTTGAATATATTTAATGGTGGAGTTACAGAGATTTGAACTCTGGACCCCTTGCACGTCAAGCAAGTGCTCTCCCGCTGAGCTATAACTCCAACCAATTTCTATTATACATATTTTTTTAATTTAATCAATAAAAAGTACTACTTAGCAATCCTTCTCCAAGGACTAACAAAACCACCCTTAAGGATAGAAACTTCGTTAGCAACAATGAGAACTTGATCATTCGTCTTCTCGATTAAATCAATGATAGTTTCTTTGTTTTTTCTATTAGCAAATATCATTAAAACAGTACGTTCTCTATCTTTGCCATGTGCATCAATACTTGTAACACCATGTCCTGCATCTCTTAAGACTTTGATGATTTCAATTGCTATTTCATCACTCGTGATGACATGGATTAAGATTTTACCTACAGCAACTCTATTTTCAATAAATGAACCAATATATACACCAATTGAAAAACCTAATGCATAGATTATACCTTTTAGTGGGGCATCCAACATACCTACAATAACCGTTGAAGCAACAAATACCCATAAGAGGACTTCAAAAAAGCCTAAAATGCTTCCTGGCGTACGGTACCCTTTGCTAATTAAAATGATACGCATCGTCCCGATTGATACTTCAATAATTTTCGAAAAGAAGATTAATGAAAGCTCCCAAAGAGGTACCGATGTAAAAAAATTTATTATAGAATCCCACATATTTTTATCACCTATATTATTATAACACTATGTCCCTTTTTAGCAAGAGAAATATATATAATAATTTATAATACACAAGGTGTATAAAAATCATGTCATTAATTTATTTTTATGATTTGTTTTTCAATTCTTTCTTTTAAGTCTATTATTTTCGTAGAAATGAGTTTTATGGTTTCAATCATTACCTCATCACCCATCCCTGAAGGATCATCTAATCCCCAGTCTTCGCGATATTGACAAGGTAATGTCGGACACTCAACATTACATCCCATTGTGATTAATAAATCAATTTCGGATGGTAATTCATCAATTAGTTTAGAAGTTTGTGTTTTGTTCATATCATAGCCGTAAATCTCTCTAACTTTTCTTACTGCATCTTGATTAATTTGTGGTTTTGTTTCAGTACCACCACTATATGCATCAAAAAAGTCTGAATGCTCTAACTTCGTTAAAGCTTCAGCAATTTGACTTCTGCAACTATTATGAACACAAACATAAGCTATCTTGTATTTTCTTGACATAGACCTTAAACTTGAAATCTCTTGATTAAAGCCATAGCATCATCTACTGACAACAATCTTCCAGATGAAACAGCTTTACCATTAATGACCATACCTGGAGTTGACATGACACCATATTTCATGATTTCATTAGTATCTGAAACCTGTTCTACTTCTTCATTTAATCCCATTTTTTTTGCGGCTTCAACGATATTTAAATAATTTTGTGTTGATCTTGAGCAACAACCACCTAATGCTTTGATTTCCATTTTTACTACCTCCGTTTATATAAATAGATATTCCATCATATTAAAGACATAACCTATAATAATAATTCCAATGACAACAATTGATGCAAAAGCGATTAATAATTTAGGCTTAACAACTTTTCTAAGCATAATCATTGATGGTATTGATAATGTTGTTACAGCCATCATAAATGCTAGGATTGTTCCTAGTCCAGCTTGTTTGATATAAAGTGCTTCAGCTACCGGAATAGCTCCAAAGATATCTGCATACATCGGTGCTCCAGCAATCACAGCAAATAACACTGAAAAGACATTTTGAGAACCTAATAAAGATTCAATAAAACTTTGTGGAATTGCATTATGAATAATACTTCCAATAAGAACTCCAATTAAAATATAGAGCACTACTTTTTTATAAGTAAAAATCATTTGATCTTTTGCATATACTACGCGTTCTTTTTGAGAGAGTTTGATATAATCCATATCTACATTCTCACCCTCAAGTACAAAAGGTTCAATTTCTTTTCCCCATCTAGTTTTCTCGATAATTGTTCCACCAATGACTGCAAGAATTAATCCTACAACAACATACGACAGAGCAACTTTGAAACCAAAAATTGATGTCAATAACACAAATGCACCAAGATCAACCAAAGGACTTGATATTAAAAACGAAAATGTGATCCCAGATGATAGTCCAGCTCTTGTAAATCCGATGAACAATGGAATAGATGAACAACTACAAAATGGTGTAATAGTTCCCATAAGTGCACCTAAAGTGTTCGCCCCAATGCCGTGATATCTCGATAAAATCTTTTTTGTTCTTTCAGGTGGAAAATAACTTTGTATATAGGAAATAAAAAAAATAAGAATACATAATAAAATCCCTATTTTTATAAAGTCAAAGAAAAAGAACTGAAGTGCATTTCCAAATTGACTTTCAAGAAAGGTTTGACCAAATATAAATCGAATCAAATCACCAACTAAATCATTTAGCCATTGCATGCCTAAAATCTGTTGTAATATAAACGCTCCCAATTTAGACACCACATGAGACACACACGGTGTCTACAATTTCAGTTTTTTCAAAAAATAATCCAATCGTTTCAAATAATTCTTGATTCAATCGATAATGAACCCATTTACCTTCTTTTTTGGAAAGTACTAGGTTACTACTTGTCAAAATTGACATATGATGTGATAGTGTCGATTGACTAATACTTAATTGTTCGAGAATTTGACATGCACACTTATTTTCCTTAGTTAATATTTGAATGACTTTAACTCTTGTTTCATCAGCAAGAGCCTTGAATATTTCCGTATATTGATTTGTTTTCATCTTTTCACCTCATATCGATACTTATCAATATAATTATACCTGATATATCGATAATTATCAATATGTTCTTTACTTTTTTATAAAAAAAAAGCTCAAATGAGCTTTTTATATACCACGTTCTTCGGGATGATTACTATAATATTCAAGTTGAGTTTCAATATCAGCAATTTTAGATGTCATATACCACTCAACATTTCTAAGATCAAATCTTAAACTTTGCATTGCATCAACAAGCATATCATCATATAAATCTTTTTGAGTATTATACTTAGTCAAGAAATCGCTATATGCAAATAAATGATTGTCAGGATCAATTAAATCTGCAAGATACGTTTCATATTTAAGCTGATATTTTGAAACATTGAGAATTCTATCAACTAATGGATGAGCAAACTCTGTTACGCTCAATAAATAGGTATTAACATTTCTCCATTCATATATATCCATACCCACGGTGTAATTACTAAAAACAGGCTCAGCAGTCCATCCTTGTCCAAATCCATGATCATAATCGTAAGGAATCATCATAAAATGATCGTTTATATCATTATGATAGAGATAATAATTATTAGCCATCGCTCGGTAATCATCTGGATTACCCAATAATACGCCAACTGCCAATTGTTTTAAAAACATATCAATTTCAAATGAATCATCAATATATGATACAAAATCAACATCATTCAAATTATTGATCTGATCAAGAAAGCTAATTAGATCCGTCGTATCATCTGCTTTTTCATTTGTTTTAAGATCATAAGTTGGTCTGAAATTTATACTTACATCTTTATGCCCAATTTCAATTGGCAAATAATTATCTTGCAAAGATGCTGGCGAGAATTGCTGCCACAAACACTTATAAAGATTTCCTTCAGCTTCATCATTTGTCATTCTTCTTTCTAAGAAGAACTCATCAATAGGTTCAAACAATGTGTAGACACCATAATAATGAACCTGATCTCCAATTTGGATATATAGATTTGCTAGTGTTGTCGTTGCTGCAAAAACACCAAAATCGTTAAATAAATCTAATGAGAACTTTTCAGTCAAATACGTTGAATCATTATTTCTATTAGATTTCATATCAAGTTCTTCCATTTCAAATGCTGTTCGTTTTTTGTTAGCAGCTAAATCTGTTAAACCAAAATCTTCGTCAAATGAAATTTTAAAATTCGATATATTAAGTGTTCCATCATCATTTTCAATTAATACTCTTGATAGATTTCCTCTTGTTCGTAAACCAATATCTGTAATTTGAACATCACCTGTTTCATCGGTAAACGTCATATTAGCTCTCGCATAAATATTGTTTCTTAAATCTCCACCAAATTGTTCTGCATACGCCTTCAGTGAATCATTTAGTCCCGTCCATTCAGTAGTAGAAATTTGAATTGTAATAGATTTTCTCATCTCATCATTAAATAGTCTATCAAATGATTCAATGTTAACTCCTTTATCAACTGAATCTTCTGTTGCAGGAACAAAATCACATGAAGCTAAAGTAAACACAAATAAAACTAATATAAATAGATACTTAATTTTTTTCATTATTCACCTCAATAAATTGTTTAAATTGATTCATACCATGTTTTGTTTGCTCTATAAAGAGATTCGAGGGAATATCATTTATTTTTTTGAATCTAAATTCAACATCCATTTCCCAGAGTGTAACACCATTTTCTTCTGAAAACGTATTGATACATCTATTCCAAACACCTGGCATTTCATAGATAATTGAAATCTGTTGGGGCAGTTGATTTGCTTCAACATATACCTTCATTTTCATTTCTTGATCTTTGTTTTGATAAACGAGATAACCTTCACTTCCTGTATCAAATAATGTTCCTTTTGTTTGGTCCACTCTAAGTAAATTGAGCTCCCAATGTCTCATTTGATCAGTGTCGGTAAAAAGAGTTGTCACACGATTGATTACTTCATTGATATGTAATTTTACCTCGTATTTCATAAGCACACCTCTTTGCCTAATTATAGCATAAAAAAAGCCGATAATCGGCTTTTTTTTCATTTTCGTTTTCATTTAATCAATATAGACTTTATCAGCATTTTCTTCAAAATAAGTTTCAAATAAGATACTTTCCATCACAGTCTTTGTTTCTAGATTGAAACTTAAAAGCTGTGTATATGAAAGCGTATAAATGATACCATCAATATAAACTCCACGATCAATACCAACGTAATAATCTGTTTGATCTTGAGCGATTATAATTGGATCAGAAATAATATCATCAGGGTTTGTAGCTCCAAAATCAATATAGAATACAAGATATTCACTGATGTAACTATAATTCCATTCATCAGCTATTGTTATGTCATATCTCCAACTCATGACAGGAAATGCAATAATACCCTTTTCTGGAGAAATCATCATTGCTTTTGGATTATATGAAGCCTCTGAGTAACTATACGAGAATATTTCTGCTTCATCTTGATTGTTTAATTGATATTCATCTAAGGTTGAATCTGCATCGTATGCACTAATTTTGAGTCCAGTGACACGGCCAGAGGAATCAGCACTAAATCCAAACCCAATTAAATGATTATCATCATCCCAGACATGAAGATATGTGCTATATCCAGGTTCTTCAATTGCTGAAGTTATTTCTGGGTTTGCAGGATCTGATAAATCTATCGTATAGAGTGGATCCATTTGTTCAAATGTTACAACGTAAGCTTGATCTTCATTAAATCTAACAGATTTAACTGTTTCATTGGTTTTACCTAGTCCTTCTTTGATTGAACCAACAATCTTTAGTTCATCTGTATCATCATCTTCAGTAAGAACATAAAGTTCATTGTGAATAGGATTCCATGAGCTTGTTACAACTCTAAACGTATCTTCATATTCATCCATCCAATATTGATCTCCAATATAACCTGGTAGTGTTTTTTGCCCTACATAAGTCACGGATGCTGTTTCAGGATCTAAATCATACTTAACAATTTGAACTTTAGATTCATATGTATCAAAATCATATGAATAGTAATTGTTAACTGTATAAATTGCATCTGTTGATGCATAGATTTCAGATACTGAACCTAAAAAAGCTTGTGAAGTCACTTCATAGGTATCAAGTTTAATTCCAGTAACTACTGTCATACTATAGGCTGGAACATCTTCAAAATAGAATATTGAATCATAACCAAGATAGGAAGTTGTAACATCTCCATCAAGGGTTTCTGTATATTGTGGTCTTAATTCATCTTCGTATAATGATTTGTTTGAAACTAAATAAAGTGCATCTCCAATTAATCTATGTTGATAAAAGTTTGAGTCTGTTTCAAGTTTATATTCTAATTCAAGTGTATCTCTGTTATAAACATATACTGCACCAGAAAATGAAGTATAAGCCCAACCGTAATAATCTAAGCCATCTTCATATACATAAGGAATATAGGTGTAAACGTAGCCAATAACAATTAATTGCGTATCGGTAATATATAAAGAGTCTGTATACAAGTCACCCAAATCAATATCTGCTTGTGGATCAACTGTTCCATCAAGATTTACGTCAATCACACGAATGTGATTATAATATCTCGTCGCATAATAGATTGTGTTACCATCGGTTTTAACAATATCTGATTCATCAACACCTTCAACTTGATTATTCGTTCCAATATAATCTCTTGTTGGTGAATCACCATAATCTTGACTATTATCAGGTGCATCAAGCGCATCTTCTTGTAGTCCAACTTCGGGGAAAAAGTTATTCCACCAACTACCACTATTCGCTTCGTCAACTAATCTTAATAGATTTGTTTTTGAACCAACTGGTGTTGCATTCAATAAAATACGATCACCTAACATATTGGGTGCTAAAAAAGCCCCAGAGGCAATCGTTGTTATTAAAAGTAAAGTACTAATCACAAATCCATATGATCTTTTCAGCCAATATATTCTTGGTATTTTTGGCATTGTTACAGATTGTGATTTTTGAAATATATTCAGTTTTTTATTCCATAAAATATCACGGACAAGTTGAATTCCAAAAAAGATTACAATAACACTAACTATTGATACTAATATCCATCCGAATAAAGTCATCATTTATCCTCCTTTTTTTGAATACCTAAAGCATTCTTAAATGATTTTACAAAGGAACGTGTGACTTCTAGATGAATTCCCGAAGTAAGCTCAATATCTAATTTTGCATTTAGTGTCGTTCTTATATAACGAATTTTTGACAAATTCACTATAAATGACTTCCCGATACGTGCAAAGTGATAAGGTCTGAGTATTTCTTCTAACTGGTAAAGTGGTTGTTTGATGATTTGATTGGTCATATCTATTGTATGAATGTAAATGTCTTCTCCAAAGGCTTCCATGTATGTTATTTCGAAAACACTGAATTGCGTATAACCTGAAGGGGTTTGAAATGTTAGTTGGGATTGCTCTATCGCTAACATTTCTAGGATAGGACGTACTTTATCCAAATCATTTTCATCAAGAATAATTCCCACTTTATCTTTGGGAACTTCATTTGGATCATCAGTTAGGATAAGATCGAATTCTTTTGAAAGTTTTGAACGAATCTTTTCTACATCTTCTTTATTCCAAATGATTTTGAACATCTAGGTGTTCCTCCTATCTTCATTATAGACGAGTATTTTGTGTAAAAAAAGGGTTTCAGGATAAGATACATGATGAACCTGACAACTTACAATTCCACCTCTATTTTAGCATATCTTCGAGTGAAAACTATTCGATAAAAAAAACTGGAGCATTAAGCTTCCAGTTTTCTATTATTTTTTGGTTTTCTTTTTGATAGATCTAATGAGATTTTAGCAATTGCTACAAAAACGACATAAAATTCTAATCTACCCAAAAACATTCCTAATGCTGATGTCCATAAGATGATTGGGTTTGCAGTATATCCTGTAATACCCACAGACAATCCTACAGTACCTAAGGCGGAAGCAAATTCAAATAAAGAATCTCTTACACTAAATCCGAAAGTGGAGAAAATAACAGTACCTATAATCAAAACTAACATATAGATCATTAGGAATGCATGGTTCTGAATGATATCATCCTTATCAACAATCGTTTTTGTTCCCAATTTGTTAATAAAATGGGTTCGAATTGTTTTTTTATGACTTAGTTGATCTTTGATATTCCAATACATACTCTTAAATGCAAGTGCAACACGATATTGTTTCATACCACCAGCAGTGGATCCCATACCAGCACCTAATACCATCGGGATGATAATTCCTAACATAAAGAATGTAGGTAATGCAAGGAATGAAGTAACGGTTTGATAACCTGTACCTGTGACCGCTGAGATAAATTGAAAACTTGAAATTCTTAATGAATAAAAGAAACGTCCATCATAAACAGAAAGCATATTAATCGTCATTAATGGAATAAAGATAAGTAATAAGATACCTAATAGTTTAATTTCAACGTGTTTGAAAACATTTTTAAGTTTTCCTCTAATTAGCATCAGATGTACAAAGAAGTTTGTTCCACCTAAAATCATTAAGACCATTGTGACGATTTCTATTGGAACACTATTATAAGATCCTATACTACCCGCTCTTGTAGAAAATCCACCTGTTGCTACTGCACATATCGAATGATTAATCGCATCAAATGGTGACATGCCAAATAAAACGTAGAATAATGAACCTATTGCTATATAACCAATATAGATAGATAAGATTGTACGACCTGAACGAATAAGATTAGGCATCAACTTGTCACTATGACCTTCTGCACTATATAATCTCATTCCAAACTTATCTGAAATAGCTGAAGTTAAGACTAAAACTAATCCTACTCCACCAAAAAATTGTAATAAACTTCTAAACAATAAAAACATGCCTGGGGTTTGTTCAACATTAACAACAGTTAAACCTGTTGTTGAATAACCACTCGTCGCTTCAAAGATACTTTGTGTAAAGTTATAAGTTCCAGTAAGCATGAATGGAACAGATGATATCAATATTGCCAATAACCATATGAAAACGACTAAGACAGCATCTTGATGTCTTTCTAATTTTCCTTTTTCCCTTTTTCTAAAAAGGAATATAATAAATGAACCTACAAAAATACTCGTTAAACCCGGAATTAAGAAATATTGTGCATATTCCATTTCCTCTGGTCTAAATGCTAAAAGAACGAGTGGTAGTAGGTTGATGAATCCTATTAAAAAGGCAAAGATACCCAAGTAATTGATAATTAACGGATATCCAGAAGTTACTTTTTTGTCCATGTTTGTCATCTTTTCTTTTTAACAAATTCAATAATTTCTTCTTGTTCAGTAGGCGTTGAAATAATTATGAGTTTATCGTTAGCCTTAATAATCGTATCCCCTTTAGGAATAATGACATGAGGATCTCTGAAAATACAACTAATATTAATGTTTTTAGGGAAGTTGATATCCATAATTTTCTTATCGACTAATGCATAAGTTTCTTCAACACCCATTTCAACCATCACTATTTTTTCATCTTCAATAGAAAGTGTTTTAATAATATTTTCAACTGAAGATTCATTTAAGATGGTTTGAGCAAGTAAGTATGTTGACGAAATAACACTATCAACACCGAGCTTTTTAAATAACTCAACGTTTTTAGGATTCTTTACCTTAGAAACTGTTCTTTTAATATTGAATTCTTTTTTTGCTGTCAAGCAAATAATATAGTTATCAGTATCACTATCTGATAAAGCTAAAAGAACATCAGCATTATCTGCTTCTGCATCTGATAATACATATGCTTTTGTTGGATCTCCAGGAAATACAGAAATATCATTATTTGTTGAAATGTATTCTGCAAATTCCGTGTCTTGATTGATAACGATGAGTTGATGACGTTCTTCTTTAAGCATTTTCACAATGAAGTCTGCTTCATGCTTTCCGCCAGTGATGACTATTTTCATTTTTTATCCTCCTGTTTATACATTGTCATAAATTCTTGAAGTGACAATGTAAATGGATAAATTGCTTTAATGTAAGTTCCTTCTAAGAGACTACCTTTATTGGTATCTGCAAGTCTTACAAAAATTGTAGGCACATTATAAATATAATAACAAACGTGAGCTAAATAAATATTGACGTTGTCACTATCTGTGGTAATGACCACGGTCTTTGCATGTTTGATATACGAATTTTCTAATACTGATAAGTCAGTTGCATCACCAACGACTTGATATCCTGAAAAGGATTCTTGTAATTTTCTAAAAGAATCATCTGTTGCATCAATGATGATGACGTCTTCACCGAGTTCAGACATCTGTGTTGCAATATTGGATCCTAATCGTCCAGAACCAATAACAATAAACTTGTTTCTCTTCATAATTGTTCTCCTTGTGTTTTATTCTTTATAAAGAATAAGCATTATTATTATTTAAAGATATAAAACACCTTATATATTTTAACACTTTTTTTAAAAAATCAATAATAAAAAAGAGTATATCATCTATATTGTACCCTTTTTTATCATAAAATTATAGCCTTTTTTATTCTTTAAGTAATTTCTGATGGGTTACATCAATGAGAATTGCACCTATGGGAGCTGTAATCAATATTGCAAGTACAGCAACAGTTAAGATGAGTATTCCACTTGAAAATCCTAAAGCTAGTGGAATTGCACCAATTGCAGCCTGTACTGTTGCTTTCGGCATATAAGAAAACCCAACAAATAGTTTTTCTTTTTGATTAAGTGGTGATTTAATCAATGAAATGTATACACCAATCATTCTAAATGACATGGCGATGAAAATTAAGGCGATAGCAATTAAACCTACATTAGCCATTATTGAAATATCAACGATAGCACCAACTAAAACAAACAACATAATTTCAGCAATAACCCATATCTTTTCGAATTTTAGTACCAATCGTTTTGCCAAATGTTCATGTAACTTAAGTATGGTTACCGCAAGTGTGATCACAGCTAAAATTCCAGATATCGGAATAATTCCTGTTAAAGTTTGTTGTAATACGATAATCAAAAATCCAACACTAAAGATAATTAATACTTTCAGTGTGTCTCTGATGTGAAGTTTTTTAAATATATATACTAATACAATCCCAACAACTATTCCTATAAAAATACCTAAAGAAACTGCAATCGGTATATTCAAAAATGTCATCACTGAAAGATTGGACCCCTGTTGAAATTGCAATATTGATGCAAATATAATCAAAATAAAAACATTATCCACTGAAGCACCGGCAAGAATTAATTGCGGTATTTTTTTATCTTGACCATATCCTTTTGATAATAGATGAAGCATTTTAGGAACGATAACTGCTGGTGAAACTGCTACAACAACTGCACCCATTAAAGCTGCATCTAAAAAGGAAATATCGAAGAATAAATGGGCGAAAAAGGTGATTGCAATCATCTCAACTGATGCTGAGACATACGCTAAAATAACCGCTTGTTTTCCAACTTTCTTTAAATCATCAAGATCCAAGGATAACCCTGCTCTAATTAATATAACGACTAAAGCAATTTGTCTCAAATCAGCTGAAATATTTAGAATTTCAGAATCAATCAAATCAAAAACAAATGGACCAAGAATCACTCCAGCAATAATCATACCTAATATTTTAGGTAATTTTAGATATGAAAATATTTGCGATAAAAATAAACTTAAGATGATAATTAAAGCAATTGATAATAACATGTAATCCTCCTAAAAAAAACTTCACAACAAAAATGTTGTAGAAGTCATTAGCTTTCGCGGTTTAAGTATTTCACTCAGGGAGACGTTCATTCCCTATGCTCTATTATACATGCTCTATAGATTCTGTCAAGAATTTTCTTGAGGTGCTGGTGAATGCTCTTCGTTTCTAAAAAACGGGATGAGTCTAGAAACTCTTTTTTGATATTTTGCATATTCTGGTCTAGTCATGAGTATCTTTTTTTCCATCCAAGGTATGCTGATAAATAAAAATAGTGCTGTCATTGCTATAGGAGCAAAAATTAAAAGATCAAATGTCATTACACTACCAAAATACATTAAGTAAACGCCCCACCATAAAGTGATCTCTCCAAAATAATTGGGATGTCTTGAATATTTCCATAATCCTTCTTCGATGCAAAGCTTTTCACCTTGTGTTTTATCTTTAAATTTCTTCATTTGTTCATCACTAATAAATTGAATGATTGCTGCTAAAATCATGAAAATAAATCCTATCCATATCAAACCATTCATTGGTGGTTCATTTTGAATAAAATAGATTGCTCCAATAAGTTGAACAAAAACTATCAATGTTGGAAATAATTGAATACTTAATAAATTTGTGAGAAAGTACAATTTTGGCGCTTTTTCTTGAATTTTCTTGTATCTCCAATCAATTTCAGAGAAATCTTTCCAATGGCTGGCCCAATTATAGGTCAATCTAATACCCCAAATTAGGAAACCAAGAAGTAATAAAGCAAGACTTAATTGGAATGTTTTATTTAAAAATATAATAATCCCAAAAATAACAAGTGGTGGTATGACACTCCAATAAGGATCATATACGCTTGCATTTTTTAAGATGATACTCATTATCCATGTGAATAAAGTCATCATAACATCTGCAATTAAAACTCGATAAATTAACTCAAAATTATTAAAATAAATAAAACTAACAATTCCTATTGCAATTGCCATTAAATATATTAAAAAGATAATGAGAAAAGACTTACTTCTTCTTGACATAACAAATCTCCTTTACGAAAATTGATGCTTACTTATTATATTTTATCATGAATTTATAATATCTTTAGGAAATTTCAAATAGATGAAATAAGCAAGTAATAGCTTCAGTATATCAAAAGGTACAAACGGTAATAGACTTAAAAGTGCACTCCAATAAGATATAGAAAGTATAACTGAAAGCCATATATTTGCCAAAAGATATAGCGCAATAACGCTTATAAACAAGCCAATTCCAATATCGTATAACTTTTTATGCGTTTTAGATTTCAAGAGTGAAATGAAAAGACTCACAAGAGGAAATAACATTAGAAATCCGCCAGTTGGTCCCAGTAGAACAGATAGTCCACCTCTTGCACCACTAAATACCGGAAGACCAATTGCACCAATGAAAACATAAATGAATACAGTTAAAAATGCTTCTGATGGTACAAATAGAAACCCAGCAAGCATAATAAGTAATGTTTGCAGGGTAAAAGGTACTTGAATAGATGGAATCTGTATAGGTGGAATCAAATACACTGATACAGCAATAAATGCTGCATACAGAGATATTCTAGTGACTTGTTTAATCTTCATAAAATATATTGTTCATAGCTTTCCATTAACATATTAATTAATTCATCAAATAAATGCTTCATGTTAATTTGTTGATTTAGAATCAAGCTTAACGAAGTCGCAGCTTGATGTTCAAATACTTTTTGATTGACATTCATTCCAATACCAATAATGACATAATCAAAAACATTTGATGATGCTTGTGTCTCAATCAGGATGCCACAAAGCTTTTGTCCTTGAAAATAGATATCATTGGGTTCTTTAAAAGTAACATCAATATTTTTCCTTTGCAAAAAAAGCATTAATCCAGATGTAATCCAACGCTTGATATCATATGTCTTTTTGACATTTATATCTTTAAGTAAGATTGAAAATAACAAATTTTCTTTTGGAGGAGATTCCCATTTTCGATCAAATTGACCTCGTCCTTGAGTTTGATGATTTGCTTTGATGATTGTCATATTTGGAAAATGTGTTTGATTTTCTTTTAGAAAATTACTTGTTGAAATGAGTTCCTCGAACTCAAGGAGTGTATATGAAATCATGCAGGTCCCACGGCAAATGAAATATCAGCTTCACAAACCAACTCTCCATCCACAAATGCTTTAGCAACACCAAAACCAAAAACTCCTCTAAATTTGGTTAAATTGCATTCTAAAATTAATTTATCTCCAGGTACAACACTTTTTCTAAATTTGACCTTTTGGATACCTGTAAAATAAGCAATTTTACCTTTATAATCTTCATGTGATAATAAAATAACAGCTCCAAGTTGCGCTAAAGATTCAACGATAATAACTCCAGGCATTATTGGTTTACCAGGAAAATGTCCTTGAAAGTAAAAATCATCACCATTGACATATTTTACTCCAACAGCTCTATCTAAGCTTACTAATTCTGTAATTTCATCCAAGAATAAAAACGGTTCTCGGTGAGGAATGATTTGTTTGATTTCTTCTCTTGTCATTATTTAGTCACCTTCTTAAAAATAATTGCTGCATTTTGCCCACCGAATCCAATATTGATGTTCATTGCATATTCTAGTTCTCTTTTTACAAATACATGTGGTGTGTAATTGAGATCACATTCAGGATCTGGTTGATCCAAGTGAATTGTTGGAGGAATTAGACTTGTTTGTAATGCTTTGATTACAGCAATTGTCTCAATCGCTCCAGCAGCTCCTAGTGCATGACCTGTCATTGATTTTGTTGAACTAATATTTATTTTATATGCTGCATCTCCAAATGCTTTTTTAATACCTAAGGTCTCTAATTTATCATTAAGTATTGTCGATGTGCCATGCGCATTAATATAATCAATTTGTTCAGGTTTGATATTTGCATCATTAATCGCAATTTTCAGACATTCTTCAATACCTTTTGCTGAATCATCAGGAGAAGTCATATGAAATGCATCACTTGTAGTTCCATAACCGACCATTTCAGCAAGAATTGGAGCATTTCTTCTTTTTGCATGTTCATATTCTTCTAAGATAAGTATTCCAGCGCCTTCAGCAATCACAAAACCAGACCGTCTAGAATCAAAAGGAACAGATGCAACTTCTGGGTCGTTTGAGAAATTTAAAGCTCTTAAACTTGAAAATCCACCTACACCCGTTGGATTAATTGGAGCTTCTGCTCCACCAGCTAAAGCTATTTCAAGATAGCCATCTCTGATATATCTAAATGCTTCACCAATTGAGTTAGTTGCTGATGAACAAGCAGTTACTTGTGGAAGATTAGGTCCATAAGCTTGATAACGAATACCAACTTTTGCACCAATTAAGTTAATGATCGAATTAGGGATAAAAAATGGTGACATTCTATCGGAGCCTTTAGCAACACTTGATGACACTTCTTCATGAATTGTATTAAGTCCACCAATACCGCTTCCAATGAATGTTCCAAATCTTTTACGATCAATCTCTACACCTTCTAATTGAGCTTGAGTATATGCCTCATGAGCAGCAACAAGTGCTAAATTAGTTACTCTGTCTGCTCTTCTAATTTCTCTTTTATCGATGAAATCTTCAAAATTGATATCTTTTACTTCACCAGCAATCTTCACTTTTTGATTTTTTGTATCAAAAGCTGTAATAAAATCAATACCATTTTTTCCTGCTATTAAATTGTTAAATGATTCTTCAACTGTATTTCCAACTGGACTTACAAGTCCCATACCTGTTACGACGACTCTTCTTTTCATATGCTTACCTACATCACCAATCCGCCATCAACCTCTAGGGTATGGCCTGTTATATATGAAGCTTCTTCACTTGCTAAAAATGCTACTGCATAAGCAACCTCTTGTGCACTTCCAAAACGTTTAAGAGGAATTTGACCTTGCCATGCATCAATAACATCTTGTGATAATTTTTTTGTCATTTCTGTTTCAATAAATCCAGGAGCAATTGCATTAACCGTCACCACTCTGGATGCAAATTCTCTTGCTAAAGATTTAGTTAGTCCAATCACACCAGCCTTGGATGCACTATAATTGGATTGTCCAGCATTGCCCATTACACCTGAAACAGATGAAATGTTGATAATTCGACCATAGCCTGATTTCATCAAAGGCTTCGCTGCATGTTTACATACATTCCAAACACCTTTTAAGTTCGTATTTATCACGCGGTCAAACTGATTTTCCTGCATTCGCAATATCAATGCATCATCAGTTATTCCTGCGTTATTAACAACAATATTTAATATTCCAAAATGTTCTATGGTTTCATCTACTAATCTTTTTGCATCAGTAAAGGATGAAATATCTGCCTGAATTGCTAATGCTTGCCCTCCGAATGAAGTAATTTCATTAACCAAGGATGTTGCTGCTTCAGAACTTCTATTATAGTTTATGACAACTTTTGCACCTCGTTTAGCAAGTTCTAAAGTGATTGATCTGCCTATTCCAGCAGCTCCACCAGTTATTATTGCAACTTTATTTGTTAAATCCATGTGTATTCAACCATCCTTTCAATGCTTCTAAATCACTTTTTTTATCTAAATGTGCTACATTTAAATTCAAATCTATTTTCTTAATCAATCCTGATATTACAGAACCTGGTCCGATTTCAATAAAATGAGTAAAACCATCTGCTACCATTTGTTTAATTGTTTGTTCAAAATAAACAGAAGATTGAATCTGTTTTTCCATTTCAATTTTCAATTCTTTCTGAATTAACGGCTTAGCTGTGGTATTCATATAAATTGGATACTTGAATGGCTGATCAACAACATTTGCGATATATTGTGAAAGTGCAGTTCCTGCTTCTTTCATTAATGGTGAGTGAAAAGCTCCACTGACATTCAACATAATTGCTCTTTTTGCACCTTTTGATTTTGCAATCTCAATTGCTTTAAGCACCGCAGATTCTTCACCAGATATAACGACTTGAACTGGAGAATTATAATTTGCAGAAACAACAATACCTTCACTTTGAGCTATTTTACAAACGTCATCTACTTCATTTGAAGATAAGCCAAGAATAGCTGCCATCTTGCCAGGATATTTTATCGAACATTCCTGCATCCATATTGAACGAAAAATTATAATTCTTAAAATTTGTTCAAATGTAAAGACTTCAGAAGCATATAGTGCAGTATATTCTCCAAGACTAAATCCTGCAACTGCAGAAAAAGAGATACCTAGCTCCATGAATGTATCAAAAGCCATCATTGAAGAAAGAAAAACTAATGGTTGTGTATATATTGTTTCAGTTAATCTTCCATCCGATGAATTTAAAACTTCAACAACATCAAATCCAAGAATTTCAGATGCTGTTTTAATTTTATCATTAAGTTTCTGATTATTTTCCAAATATTCTAGTCCCATACCAGGATATTGACTTCCCTGACCAGCAAAAATAACTGCAAGTTTACTCATTACATAATTTCCAAACTTTCTTTATATTTATTGACATCATCAAATAGAGATTCCAAAACCTCTTTAACCGTTTTAATTTCTTTAACTAATCCAGAAATTTGACCTGCCATAAATGATCCGCGATCTAAATCTCCATCAAACACAGCACGTCTAAGTGAACCTAATGTTAATTTTTCAAGTTCAAGAAGAGAAACACCTTGATTACTCATACTTATGTATTCAACTGCCATTTTGTTTTTTAGAACACGCACTGGTGCACCTGTACCGCGTCCTGTGACAATTGTATCTGTATCTTTAGCTTTGATTACCTTTTGTTTGTAGTTATCATGGATTGGACATTCTTTTGTTGCTAGGAGAACAGTTCCAACTTGAACACCTTTAGCACCCAATGCAAATGCTGCTAAAATCCCTCTTTTATCTGCAATTCCTCCAGCAGCAATAACTGGAATTGTGATTGCATCAGCAATTTGAGGAATTAAAGCCATTGTTGTTGATTTTCCAATATGTCCACCAGATTCAGTACCTTCAGCAACCACTGCATCAGCACCTTGTCTTTCCATTCTGATTGCAAGAGCAACAGATGAAACAACAGGAATAACGATAATACCTGCTTCTTTCCATGCTTTCATATAAATGCCTGGACTACCCGCACCTGTTGTGACGATTTTGACACCTTCTTCAACAACTACTTTCGCAATTTCAGGAGCATGGGGGCTCATAAGCATGACATTGACACCAAAAGGTTTATCGGTTAATGCTTGACATTTTTTAATCTCACTTCTTACCCAATCTGCATCATAACCACCTGCACCAATCAAACCCAGTCCACCAGCATTAGAAACAGCTGCAGCAAGTTGTGCTGTTGCAACATTTGCCATACCACCTTGTATTAATGGATATTTTGTTTTAAATAATTCGCTTATATTTTTCATCTTTTTCTCCTATAGTTGCAAGATTGCACTTCCCCAAGTAAACCCACCACCGAAGCCAACTAAAAGTATTTTTTTGCCTTTAGTTTCAGTTTGATCAAAATATTCTGATATCGTTAATGGAATACTTGCCGCTGATGTGTTACCATATTCACTCAAGTTTAACATAAACTTATTCATGGGAATTCCTGTTGATTTTGCAACTGACTGAATGATTCTCTCATTTGCTTGATGAGGAATGACCATATCAATATCATCAATCGTTAGATGACTTTCTGCTAAAATTTTTTGAATCGCTTGTTCCATTGCACCAACAGCGAATTGATAAACTTTTTTACCGTCCATCTGAATGTATTTTTTCACAGTTAATGAGTCATTTGTATCTCCACGAGCAGCATTAAAGAAATATGCTGTTTCTTTTGGATCATCGCTAGGTTCTATAATCATAGCACCAGCACCGTCTCCAAATAACACACACGTGTTTCTGTCTGTATAATCAACGATCTGAGTTAAAATTTCTCCCCCAATGATTAATGCAGCTCTAAAACGTTTGGTTTGAAGTAACGCTGATGCAACTTCTAAACCATAAACAAAACCTGTACATGCAGCATTAATATCAAAGCTCATGACTTCATGTTCTAAACCTAATTTCGCTTGAACAAAATTAGCTGTTGAAGGCGTCATCTGATCACCAGTAACAGTAGCCATGATAATTAAATCGATTTTATTTTTATCATAATTCACTCTTTCAATTGCATGCATAGCCGCCTTATAGGCCATATCACTTGTTTTTTCATTAACCGCTTTCCGTCTTCTTTCAATACCAGTTCTTGAAACTATCCATTCATGTGATGTATCAACAAGTTTTTCTAAATCTTCATTAGTTATAATTGTTTCAGGTGTATATTTCCCACTTGAAATGACTTTAATCTTCGGCTGTTTTTGTTCCATTTGTTGCTCCTTTTTCTATGTACACACCCATTTCTCTATATTTTTGATAACGATTTTTTAGCAATTTCGCAACTGAAAGGGGTATTAATTTCTTCAAAACTTTCGTTAATTCAGTCTTAAAAGACTGGATTCCGTAATCTGGATTAACATGTAATCCCTCTTGTTCTTTAATGATTGTGTCAATCACGTTAAATGCTTTCAAATCCTCTGCTGTTAATTTCATGATGCTGGCAGCATAATCCGCTTTTTCACTATCTTTATAAATAATAGAAGCAAATCCTTCGGGAGAAAGAATTGCATAAATGCTATTTTCAAACATGAAAACATGATCACCAACACCTATTGCTAAGGCTCCTCCAGAGCCACCTTCACTTAGTACAAGTACAACAATCGGTGTTTTAAGTCCTATCATTGTTTTTAAATTATAAGCAATAGCTTGAGCTTGTCCTCTTTCTTCAGCTCCAATACCTGGGTAAGCACCTGGTGTATCAATAATACATAAAATTGGTCTTCTAAATTTCTCTGCTTGTTTCATTAATCTGATGGCTTTGCGATATCCTTCTGGATGAGGCATACCGAAATTATGCTTAATTTTTTCTTCTGTATTTCTTCCTTTTTCTTCGGCGATAATGGTCATGGGTATTCCATTAAAAGTTCCTAACCCTGCAGTAATGGCTTCATCATCTGCAAAACCACGATCTCCATGAAGTTCAATAAAATCAGGAAATAATTCTTTTATTAAATAACTTGCTGTCGGTCTTTTAGGATGTCTGGCAAGTTTAACCTTTTCCCAAGCAACATTAATTTCACTCATCATTTATCACCGATCTTTCTTAGGTGGAATTGAAGTAGTTTATATAATGTTTTTCTCATATCTTTTCTATGAACAACCAAATCAACTTGACCATGGGCTAGCTGAAAAGCATCCGTTTGAAATCCTTCAGGTAATTCCTGTCTGATTGTTTGCTTGATAACTCTCGCACCTGCAAAACCAATTAAAGATGATTTTTCAGCAATATTAATGTCTCCTAATGAAGCGAAACTTGCTGCAACCCCACCCATTGTTGGATTGGTCATTACACTGATGTATAATAATCCTTTTTGATCAAAATATTCTAAGGCTGCACTTGTTTTAGCCATTTGCATCAAGGATAAAATACCTTCTTGCATTCTAGCACCACCTGAAGCTGAAAAAATGATTAAGGGTAAATTTTCTTTTGCAGCATATTCAATGAGTCTTGTTACTTTTTCACCTACTGCACTACCCATACTACCCATCATAAAATTACTATCTAATATTCCAACAGCAGTTAGAATATTGACTAAAGATGCTGTTCCACACAAAAAAGCCTCATTAAGCCCTGAAAACTTTTTACCTTTTTCAATTTTATCTTCATATCCTTCCATATTTAAAGGATTTGATGATTGAATTTCACTGAATAATTCTTCAAAGGATCCTTGATCAAATGTCAGTGACATTCTTTTTGTTGCATTCATTCTGAAATGGTATTCACAATAGGGACAAATCGAATGGTTTGCTTCTAATGTTTTTTCATAAATTGCAGCCCCACATTGGTCACATTTTACAAAAAGACCATCAGGAATATCGATTGGATCATAATTCACATGTTTTTTTCTTATATTTTTTTTAAAATTTTCTAGTTTTTTCTTACGTTCACTTAAAAAATCATTCATTATTTTCCGCCTCCACCAAAACATTGAAGCGTGCAATAAATCCAGTATCATATTGTCCTTTAATAAAATCAGTATTGTGCATGATTAAATATTGGTATTCAATATTGGTTGCAATACCTTCGATCACAAACTGTTCTAGAGCAACTCTCATTTTTTTGACTGCTTCTCTTCTTGTTGGTGCATGAACGATTAACTTAGCAAGTAGTGAATCATAATATGGGGGAACTTCATAACCTGGGTAAATATGTGTATCAATTCTGACACCTATTCCTCCTGGAAACAGGATATTATTGATTTTACCTGGAGATGGAGTAAATCCATGCATTGCGTCTTCTGCAACGATTCGACATTCAATCGCATGACCTTTTATTTTAATATCTCTTTGTTTAAATGATAATTCTTTACCATAGGCAATCTTAATTTGCTCTTTGACGAGATCAATACCAGTTATGGCTTCAGTAACGGGATGCTCAACTTGAATTCTTGTATTCATTTCCATAAAATAGAAATTTCCTTTTGGATCCACTAAAAATTCAAGAGTTCCAGCATTGACATAATGAATTGCTTTCGCCAGTTTAATTGCTGCCATTCCAATCCTTCTTCTTAATAAATCGTTTAAGATTGGCGATGGTGCTTCTTCAACAAGCTTTTGATTACGTCTTTGCATTGAACAGTCTCTTTCAAATAGATGAACAAAATTTCCTTGAGTATCTGAAATAATCTGGATTTCAATATGTCTTGGTGAATCAACAAATTTTTCAATATATAATGACTTAGCACCAAAACTTGCTTCAGCTTCCATCGATGTACGTTCAAAAGCACTCAGAAATTCTTCATCTGAGCGTACAATACTAATCCCACGACCTCCGCCTCCGTTTGAAGCTTTGATCATGATAGGGTATCCGATTTTCTTTGCTATTTTTAAGCCTTCATGCTGATCTTCTACAACACCGTCGCTGCCTTCAACAATAGGAACACCGTGTGTTTTCGCTATATTTCTGGCAGCTGATTTATCTCCAATTAAGGAAATTGATTTTGAACTTGGTCCGATAAATGCAATATTACATTGTTCAACCATTTCTACAAATACACTATTTTCAGCTAAAAAACCATAACCAGGATGAATTGCATTGCATCCCGTTGAAATCGCTGCACTTAAGATATTATTCATATTGAGGTAACTATCTTTACTCTTATTACCACCAATACATACTGCTTCATCTGCGAGTTTAACGTGTAGGCTATGCTCGTCAGCAGTTGAATAGACAGCTACTGTTCCATATCCTAATTCTTTTGCAGCCCGAATGATGCGAACTGCAATTTCACCGCGATTTGCAATTAAAATTTTATTTTTCATGAGCTTCACCAACACGCATCAAGTTGTGATCAAAACCGACGACATCGCCATTATGCACGAAAATCTCTTTAAGAACTCCAGTGAATGGTGAAGTGATTTCGTTCATAATTTTCATCGCCTCGATGATACACACAACTTGGCCTTTTTTTACATGCTGTCCGACTTCGACAAATGGCGTTCCATTAGGTGTCGATGCAGCATAAAAAGTACCAACGAGTGGTGATTTTATCATTGTATGATTAGGTTGTGGTTTATGTAGCTGATTTGTATTTGCTTCTTGTTCTTTATAATCTTCTTTTATCGTTACTTGATCTTCTTTATTCTTCGATAATCTTAATTTAAATCCATCCATTTCAAGTTCTAATGTCATGAGAGATGACACCTCGAAGTCTTTAATAATACTTTGAATTTCTTTTATTGTCATATTATCCGTTTCACTTTTCATAAATTTTTGTAAATATTGTTAATCATCAAAAGTTTAAATTAGGTAGACACATTATCATAATAATGTCTCATAAACTTAAGATGTGTAAAACCTAGATGAATACATTAAAAAGCTATTTATTACACCTTTTTTAGCACTCATCCTAGTTGATAAGGCAACACTCCCCTCTCCATCTCAAATATATTCATTTGAAATTCAAAATATATAACTGTGTTTATTCTATCACATATTTATATCTTGTCAACAATTTTTAAAATGTAAGCGGTTTTCTATAAAATAAAAGACCTATGAGTAAACTCATAAGCCTTGTGATTAAATAACTCGATTATTAAATTCCTTATGATTAACAAATCGATGGATTGAATCTGAAACTGCTTGAATGAGTCGCTTTCTAACATGTGGACTTGCACTAGAATTATGTGGTGTGATGAATACTTGATTCAGTTTCCATAATTCATGATTCTTCGGAAGTGGTTCTGGAGTCATTACATCTAATCCAACTGCCCTGATTTTCTTTGTTTTGATAGCATCGATTAACGCTTCTTGATCAATGATTTCACCACGGGCAACATTGATAATAACAACATTCTTTTTCATTTTTGAAAATGAATTTTTATTGATAAAATGAAAAGTTTCATTATTTAGTGGTAGAGCAACGATAATATAATCGCTTTTTTGATAGAGTTCATCTAATCCTTCTTGATCAAAATAGAGTTGATCGAAATATGGAAGTGATACTCTTGATCTTTTATAACCTAAAACTCTTGCATCAAATGCTTTCATACGCTTAGCCACTTCCAAACCAATGGAACCTGTACCAAGAATCCCAACAATAGATTCAGCAATTTCAAAATGAACTGATTCGTGTTTCCATAAACCCTGAGTCATATGTGCTTGTTGAATTTTTAAATTCCGATTAAAATAGAGAATTTTCGAAAAAACATCTTCAGCAATTTGGATGCTAAAAACGTCTTTAGCATTTGTTAAGATAATCTCTCTTTTTTTAAAATAATTCAAATTGAGTTGGTTATAACCCGCAGTTAAAACTTGAACCCATTTTAAATTAATAAATCGGTCAAGATTATCAGGAGTTAAATAACCGGGCATTGAAATAATAGCCTCAATATCACCTGTTGATTTGTCATCATCGGTAAATATTATATCTGGGAATCTTTCTTTCAATTGATTGACATCAGATTTCTTCAAATACGATGTCTCATATAATATTTTCATTAATTATTGCCTACCTTCTTGTCAAATGCAAGTCGTTTTAATTCACCCTCTTTTTGATTTAATAGGATATACCCACATAATTTATATCCTAATACTTCAAAAAGCCTAATTGCATACTTATTTTGTTCATGAGTATCTATTCTGATATACTTTGTCTTTTTATCTATTGCTACCTTTTCAGCATATTTCATCAATTCTTCGGATACTTTTGAGCCTAATAAACCTCTTTTAACTGCAAGTCTATGGATTGTTAAGTAAGGCAAATCATAGTTCCATGATCCTTCGTATATCTTATCATATGTATGCTCAATTCCCGATCTAACAGACATCATGCCAATCAAAAGACCTGCTTGTTCAGCAATATAAAATTCATTAGCATCAATATCAATTTTGAAGGTTTCAAAAGAAGGATCTTTGTATTGCCATTGATCAATACTCCTAGTTTTTAAAAGTTCAGTTGTTTTTAGTCTAAGTTGCCAAATTGAATCTAGGTCATTTTGGTTTGCTAATCTGATTTTCATAAGACTCCTCGATTAATATAATGCTTAATGGAAGTGCATCAACACCTTTAATTTTTATAGGTAGTGCGTACATGAAATACTGTCCTTGTTTGATCTCTTTTAATCTCAATCCCTCAATGATGATGATATCATTTTTCATCAATACTTGATGTGTAGGATGTCCTTCTTGGTTACGTTCAACGCCCAAACCATCTACACCAACACCAGATACCTTTTTTAACGCTAAATAGCTTGCAGCTTTTTCATTAATAAATATGAACTGAAAGTCAAACACCTCTTTTAAGCTATTCTTTGTTTTAAGTAAAACAAAGTCATTTTCTTCTATCTGAAGATTAGTTAAATCTTCAATATCAATTTCATTAGTTAAATGTGTTAGATCAAAGACTTTAACCTTTCTAATTAAGCGGTTAATATCTAATGTATCAGAGGTTTCACCCTCTTTAAAGATATGTAATGGAAAATCCATATGAGTTCCAGTATGTAGATTCATTGATAGTTTCGATTCGTGCGTCGTTGAATTAGAAAAATCAGAAACCACTTCAATTAATGGCTTCTTATCATCCTTATTCTTATAGACTTGCATCTCAGATGATATTGTCATTGATACATCATAAATCTTCATATCATTTCCTCTTCAGTTAAATTTGATATCATTTTTTTCAATTCATCATAATTTTTGTAGATAAATGGTTGTTTATGATACTTCTTTATATGATCTATTAAATGCCATGATTGTTCAATTTCATCCCACCGTGTAAATAACGTTTTATGCTGATCTACACAATCTAAAATTAATTTTTCATAAGCTTCAGATAAATTTTTATAGGAGCGACATGAAATACAATATTCGAGCTCAACTGTTTCAACATCATCAGTCAATCCGGGAACTTTACTATTCAATATAAGACCAACACCGTCTTGTGGAGCAACCTTAATATAGAGTTTGTTTGTAGAAAGTGGTAAATTCCATTTTCTTTGTTCACTTGTTTCTTCAAACTCTATAATAATTATTGATTCCTTTGTGTCAAGTTTTTTACCTGTCATCAAGTAAAAAGGAACGCCCTTAAACCGTGGAGTATTCACGTATGCCTTAAAGAAAACAAACGTTTCAGTCATCGAATTTTCTGGTATACCCTCTTCTTTTAAGTATCCATCATATTGACCTAAAATTAAGGAGTCATGTTCGAAATGTAAGTGATTAAGCACTTTTACTTTTTCATTTTTTACATCATCACTGTGATAGGAAATAGGAATTTCCATTGCAATTAAAGAAAGTATTTGTATCAAATGGCTTTGCACCATATCTCTTAATGCTCCAGATTGATCGTAATATCCAGCTCGTCCAAGAATGCCTTCAGTCTCTTTTGCAATAATCTTGACACTTTTTATCGTTCTATTATGCCAAACTTCTTCAAATATTCGATTAGCAAATCTGACCATCATGATGTTTTGTATCATTTCTTTTCCTAAATAGTGGTCAATACGATAAATCTGTTTTTCATCAAAATAATACCATAGCATTTCATTAATATCCCTGGCACTACTCAAATCATAACCAAATGGTTTTTCAAAAACAATTGACTGTAAGAGATTACCCATTTGAACTAATTTTGAGTGATTGATATTTTCACTAACTACAGAAAAAAGATCAGGTCCAATAGCTAAATAATATAGTTCTTTGGTCTGATTGTGCTTTTCTTGATTTATATAATCTACTAGTCTAGAATAATCATCTAAACTAGTTATATCCATATGAAAGTAATGAACGATTTTTGATAAAATGTCCATATTTAATGGCTTAGTTGCGCTATCATTCATTTTTTTAAGATATTCTTCTGTTGAATAATCTCTTCTTCCAAGTGCAATAACTAAACTATCTTTTGATATTTTTTTTTGACTCACAAGCTTTGCTATAGCCGGTAATAACTTTCTAGATGTTAAATCACCAGTTGATCCAAAGATCGTTATTATTAAGTCTTTCATTTCTTTTTATATACGGTGTGCCCACCGAACTCTTTTCTCATTGCTGCAACTACTTTTTCAGCAAATAAATGATCATCTTTCGACTTATATCTCGTATATAAAGCTTGCGTAATCACAGGTAATGAAACACGGTATTTTAATGCTTCTTCAATCATCCACATACCTTCTCCTGAATCATCAATTCGCCCTTGAATTTGTTCTAATCTCTGATCTGTGCTAAAAGCATCATGAATATATCCCATTAAAGCAGATTCAATAATTGAACCATGATTCCACATTTGAGATATTTTATCATAATCTAATTCAAAAGGAGATGCTTCTAATAAATCAAAACCTTCAGCAATTGCTTGCATCATGCCGTATTCTATGCCATTATGTACCATTTTAACAAAGTGACCCGATCCAGGTTTACCCATATACGCATAACCATCTTTAACAGCTAAATCAGTGAAAACTGGTTCTAATTGTTCAACAATTGCTTTATCTCCACCAACCATTAAACATGCACCATATCTAGCACCACTCATTCCGCCTGAAGTCCCCATGTCTATAAATTCAATGCCACTATTCATTAGATGATGATATCTTTTAATCGATACATTGAAATTAGAATTTCCACCATCAATAACGATGTCACCTTTCTTCAAAAAAGGAAGCATTTGTTCGATAGTTTTATCCATGAATTGATTTGGAATAAACATCAATACAATATTATTTTCTTGTTTTTCACTACCTAATAACTTATCCAGTGTATCAACTGAAATCATCCCATTTTCTATTAGATTATTTCTAGCCTCTTCATTTAAATCATATCCAACAACTTCATGGTGATGATCTTTCAGATTTAAAGCTATATTTAAGCCCATTTTTCCCAAACCTATTAATTTTATCTTCATATTATCCTTGTATACTCAATACTGTAATGATAGATTGAGTAATTCCTTTCTTTCTATTGTTATAATATCTTTAGGCACTGTGGATTTGTTTCATACTTATGTAGCTTGACTACTTTAGGAGGC
>Ga0268277_1000280_pt1 | contig 42337 bp, 38 predicted proteins | sample saktaG_5_FD_190132 | JGI IMG/M metagenome (GOLD analysis project Ga0268277, IMG submission 190132) | Saline water microbial communities from Sakinaw Lake, British Columbia, Canada - sak_2010_1_5_50m | ecosystem: Environmental > Aquatic > Non-marine Saline and Alkaline > Saline ... | reverse complement strand
CTCACGGGAATAGATGTAAGAAATAGCACATCCGCACAGGATGCATATGTCCGGGCTTCAAATAATCCAATAATCGCCGCGGAATTTCTTCTTTTGGAAAAAACAGACCGTGAGGGAAAGGAACCCTCTCCCTACACAGGTTTTATTGGCGATACAGTGCTGCGCAAACTCGGGTACTCGCTCGTGGACGGGAGTATTCTTGGACTCGCCCTTGTCATCGGGACTCCGGTCAAGGGAGGTTCCGCTGTTGGCATCTGCAGGGAACTGCAGGAAAAATCCATGCTCACTTTTCTTGCCGGAGGGGTCGTTCCTGAGCTCCGTAACAAAGAGGTAAAACTGGGTCTTGAATACCGGCTTATCCCGCTGGGCTCCACCAATTTATACGGGGTGCATTTTGTTGACATTGTGTCGCGGGTTGCGTTGATGTTTGGCGGTGTTACCCCCGGAGACACTGCCCGGTTCCTGAAATATGCTGCCGAGCGGGCAAAAGCGATTGTGATTGTTTTTCCCGGACTTACTGATGAAGAGATCGCGGTGGTTGACGCGATGCGGGTGCTTGGCTTCCCCCTCATATCACTTGGGGATTATAGAGGAGAGGGATGGGTTGAGGCACAACCGGAAGATGCTGTCCGGCAGGGCATGGAAGCGAAAGGCATCAGGGTGACTGTAACTGCAATCCCGATTCCTATGGGGTGTTCTCCCGCATTTGAAGGCAAGAGTATCAGGAAAGAAGAGATGTACGTGGAATTCGGCGGCGGAAGGTCCCCGGCTTTTGAACTTTTAAAAATGCGGAATGTTGGCGAGATACAAGACGGGCAGGTTACCGTAATCGGTCCTGAGATCGATGCGATGAAGGAAGGGTCTGCAAACCCGCTTGGCATTATCGTCGAGGTCGCCGGCAAATCCATGAAAAAAGATTACGAACCGGTGCTTGAGCGGAGGATCCATAACTTTGTCAATTATGGGGAGGGATCGTGGCATGTTGCCCAGCGCGATCTCATCTGGGTGAGGATCTCAAAAGAGGCAGTTACAAAAGGGGTGAAGATCACGCATATCGGGAAACTCCTTGCAAGCAAGTTCCGCATGGACTTTCCCCAGCTCCTCGATGCCGTAGCCGTCACGCTGATCACCGATGAGAAAAAAGTGCTTTCGGCCATGAAGGATGCAGAGACCGTATATGAAGAACGCGATGCACGGATCAAAGGAATGCGCGATGAGGATGTGAATACATATTATTCCTGTACCCTCTGCCAGACCTTTGCCCCAAACCACGTGTGCGTTATCACCCCCGAACATCCTGCCCTCTGCGGGGCCATCAGCTGGCTTGACGGAAAGATCGCGTACGAGATCTCCCCGGCCGGCGCAAACCAGCCGGTCGAAAAAGGTACTCTTCTCAATGCTCTGAATGGGGAATTTGAAGGCGTCAACAGGTTTGTAAAAAAGGCGAGTCATGGCGAAATCGACCGGTGTTCACTATACAGTGTCATGGAGTACCCGATGACCTGCTGCGGGTGTTTTGAATGCATTGCTCTCATGCTTCCGGAAGTGAACGGAATTATGGTCGTGAACCGGGAATTCAAAGGTGTCACGCCATCAGGGATGACCTTTTCAACGCTCGCCGGGACAATCGGTGGCGGAGCCCAGACACCCGGGTTTGCCGGTATTTCCAAGTACTATATCCTCTCCAACCGGTTTCTCCAGGGGGATGGCGGTATTGAGCGCCTTGTATGGATGTCCTCGCAGCTCAAAGATGAATTAAAAGATCGCCTGCAAAAAAAACTCACGGAACGGGGTTATCCGGACCTGTTTGAAAAAATTGCCGATGAGACAAAGGCGACCACGATCGAAGAACTGACCGCCTTTCTGGAACGTGTGAGGCATCCCTCCCTGACCATGAAACCGCTGGTGTGAAGGTACATGATGGGTACAGATATCCGGTTTGACTGGACAGGTACAATCGGTGGCGTGGTACTGGGTGCCACACGCACAGAGGGAGGGACACGGAAGACTTCCTACCGTGTTGGCGGGGGAACCACGCTTCCGTTCCTTGATCATGGACAAACTTCTTCACCACTCGTTGCTCTTGAGATCTGCGACGAGCCGCAGTACTGGCCGCAGATCGTACGGAATTACTGCGGCGATATTGTTGACGATGTGACGGCATGGGCTACAACCGCCGAGACCGTGTATGGTGCTGATCTGATACGCCTCTACCTTACCAGTACACGGCAGAAGAATTTTTCGGATATTTTGTCTGTAGGAAGATCTGTCGAAGAGGTATTGTCGGCAACAGGCCTTCCCCTCATCATTGAAGGGAGCAACGAGCCGGGGATTGACAGTGGGGTATTCCAGAAGTGTGGTGAGGCCGGTGAGGGAGAGCGGTTGCTGCTTGGTACTGCGGAAGCAGGCAGGTACCGGAGCATCGCTGCTGCTGCGCTTGCTTATAACCATTCAATTATCGCACAGTCGCCCATTGACATCAACCTTGCAAAACAGCTCAATATCCTGCTGCGGGAGATTGGGATACAGCGCGACCATATCATGATTGACCCGTATACCGGGGCACTCGGGTACGGTTTTGAGTACTCATACTCTGCGATGGAACGCATCCGTTTCTCTGCGCTTAAAGGCGACACAGACCTTGCGATGCCCATGATATGTTCAGCAATCGACTCACTCACAATTAAAGAAGTGAGGGAAGCCGATCCTGCAAATCAGGATGAGATGGCTGTTGCATGGGAATTCTATGCCGGACTTGCAGCGGCTGTTGCCGGTGCGGAGATTATCTGTGTGCGCCATCCAAAAACAGTTGGCAAGCTTAAAAAAGCTTTTACAAGCCTGAAAACAGGTACAAATCCCACGGGGAGTATCTGACATGGCACTCAAAGCACTTGACATCTACAAACTCCTCCCAAAAAAGAACTGTAAGGAGTGCGGAGACCCTACCTGTCTTACCTTTGCCATGAAACTTGCCGGGGGAAAGGCAGATGTCGACCTCTGCCCGTACCTTGACGAGCAGGCAAAATCGGTGCTGGGTGCAAGTACACGCCCGCCCATTCGGCTTGTGAAAATAGGTATTGGGGAACGTTCGTTTGCAGTCGGAGAGGAGTTCGTACTCTACCGGCACGAGAAGACGTTCAACAATCCACCGGGAATTTTCTTTAAAGTATCCGATACGCAGACAATGGAAGAAATTTCGGCAATAACGAAAAGGGTCAGGGACGAATACTTCACCCGGGTCGGCTCAGATCTCCGGTGTAATGGTATTGCCCTTGAGAATTCCAGCGGCAATAAGGAAATGTTTGCAGCAGCTGTTGCAACGATTGAGAAGGCAGCCGATCTGCCGCTTGTGCTCATGTCTGAAAAGACAGAGTCACTCTCCGCAGCTCTTGTCCATTGTGGCACATACCGCCCCTTGATCCATGCAGCAACAAAAGAAAATGCAAAGGAGATATGTGCTCTCGCAAAGCACCATGCCTGCCCTCTTGTAATCAAAGCCCGGGACCGGGAACAACTGGTACGGTTGGCAAACGAGTGTGCCGGGGAAGGTGTGCAGGATCTTGTAATGGACTTATCCCCGCAGTCCCTTGGTGAATTTATCACCGCATCTACAGCAATCCGGCAGCTTGCTATTACGAGAGCGATGCCGGATCTTGGGTACCCCGTTTTTCTCGATGCTACGTGTTCAGACGTGCAGGATGCTGCAATTGCCCTTGGTATTGTAAAATATGCATCAGTTATTGTCACTGCCCCGCTGTCAGAGGCATCAGTAAAAGCTGCTCTTACACTACGCCAGAATATCTATACCGATCCCCAGAAACCGATCCAGATGAACCCCGGATTGTACCGCGTGGGCATTCCCGGAAAAGATGCACCGGTGCTCATGACCGTGAACTTTTCCCTGACATTTTTTACCTTGCAGGGGTACCTCGAATCCTCCCGCGTCCCCTGTTTTATGCTGGTTGTCGATACTGAAGGGTTATCAGTTCTCACGTCCGTTGCTGCAGGCAAACTCAATGAAACCCTCGTCCGCGACGCGTTGATCAGGTTCGGGGTGGAAAACGAAGTAACCCACAAAAAACTAATTATTCCCGGCTATGCGGCCCCGCTCTCCGGCAGGATTGAGGAGATGACAGGATGGAAGGTACTGGTCGGGCCAAGGGACGCAGCAGATATTAGCGAGTACCTGGACCAGGAGTGGAAGAAATAAATGCACACTGTAACCTTTCTTCCTGGTTACCGCAAGATCGAAGTGCCCCGTGATACTACCGTTCTTGATGCCGCACAGCGTGCCGGGCTGAATATCAATGTGGTCTGTGGCGGGCAGGGAAAATGCGGAAAATGTGTGGTCTATGTTCAATCAGGTAAGATAGAATTTGACGAGCAAAAGAATTCGAAGTTTTTTACGCAGGAGGAACTGGCAAATGGGGCCTGTCTCGCCTGCCAAACTACCGTGCAGGGAGATCTCCAGATAATCATACCGGACAGCACCCTGATTCAGGATCAGAAGATACTGATTGAAGGGCAGGAGACCGAAATCGAGCTGCATCCTTCTGTCAGGAAATATTTTGTTGAACTCCATTCCCCGACACTCTCCGACCCCTCTCCGGACCTCACACGGCTCCTGTGGGGTATCCAGAAAAACGGAGGCCCGATCGCTGAGAAGATTTATGCGCCGCTGGAAGTCCTGCGGGAAATCCCCGCTCTCCTGCGTCATTCCGATTGGAAAGTGACCTGCACCATTGCTCTTGTTCCGGGCGGGTACCGGTTGGTCGATCTCCAGGAAAATGATACATCAAAGCGGCTTTACGGCGCTGCGGTAGATCTTGGATCCACCACAGTTGTTGTATACCTATGGGATCTCGTCGTCGGCAAAATGGTCGCAGTCGCTTCCAATTACAACAAACAGATCAGTTGTGGTGAAGATATCCTTGCCCGCGTGAACTTTGCAAAAAGGAACGGCCTTTCAAAACTCAAGGCACTTGCTGCAGACAGCATCAACGCCGCGCTCACCACTGCCGCAAACAGTGCAGGGATCGACCGTGAGGATATCTATGAAGTAGTAGTTGCAGGCAACACGGTGATGACCCATATGCTGCTGGGGATTGATCCGGCATATATTATTGCCGAACCCTATGTCCCGGTTGTCCAACGGGCGCTATCGGTTGCTTCCGAAAGGATCGGAATTGCCTGCAACAGGAATGGCGGGCTCTTTGCATTTCCCGCAGTGAGCGACTTTATCGGAGGGGATATCATTGCAGATATCCTTGCCTGCGGTATGGAAGTGAGAGAAGATATTTGCCTCCTTATCGATATCGGCACAAACTTCGAAGTTGTACTGGGGAACCGGGAATGGATGTTTTCCTGCGCCGGCGCAGCCGGGCCTGCGCTGGAAGGAGGGGAGGTTCTTTTTGGTATGCGGGCAAATCCCGGAGCCATCGATAAGATCACGATCGATCCTGTAACGCTTGACCCGGTATACAGCACCATCAACGGGATCAAGCCACGGGGTCTGACCGGTTCGGGTCTGATCGACCTCCTCGCAGAGCTGCTCATGAACTGTGTTATCGACCGGAACGGGCGGATCAATACCGGTTTTGATAATCCAAGGATCCGTACCGGTGTCCGTTTCCCGGAATACGTTGTCGTGTGGGCAGAAGAGACCGATATCGGGAAGGATATCGTGTTGACTGAAAATGACATCAAAAACCTGATCATGAGCAAGGCATCGGTTCATGCTGCCTGTGTGACGCTGATGAAGGAGGCTGGAGTATCCCGTCAGGAGATAACTACTATCTATTTCTCCGGGGCATTCGGTAATTACCTGAACAAAAGGAACGCTACGACGATCGGGCTGATCCCCGAGATCCCTATCAGCCAGATTAAAAATATCGGCAACGGGGCGGTGACCGGTGCAAATATTGCCCTGATTAACCGTCGGAAACGAAAGACGCTCGATGAGATTGCCACAAAGATTGCCTATATCGAGCTGAACGCTGAACCAGCGTTTATGGACGAGTATACCTCCAGTGCATTTTTACCCCACACCGATCTTTCGCTATTCCCTGAAGTGCAGAAGATGCTTGATGCCTGCAGGTTACACCGGAGGTAACTCATGGCACGGATGATCTCACCTCCATGCTCCCGTGCCACGGGAGTCGGGGCACTCCCCCACACCGATCCGGCACAGGCATGTAAGGACATCCTTTCGATATTTAAGGAATTCCCGTATGTCCCTACGCTCCCTGACCGGGGGCAACTGGAAAGCATCGTCTATAACGACTCCGAGCAGTTGCCGGGACGCAGTATCCGGGAGGGGCGGATTACCTTTGACAGCGCCGCCGATACCTTCGCGGCGATGGAGAACGTCTTTGCCGATTACCTTGAAGGCAACTTTGCACCGTATGCGCTCCACAGAGAGTATGCTTCGGGTTTTATCGAGATGATGACGCATGATCTCTCATCTGTTCCTATCCTCAAATGCCAGGTGACAGGCCCGGTCACATTTGGAATGCAGGTGGTCGATGCCGGTAAACGCCCGATCTACTACGATGCACAGGTTGCCGATATGCTCGCGAAGCTGCTCGCGCTCCGCTCCCGCTGGTGTGAAGCCGAGATGCAGAAAAAGACCAGCGTGAAGGAAACACTGGTCGTACTCAACGAGCCGTATCTCGCATCGCTGGGGTCATCGGTTGTGCCAATTGACTTTGAAACAGTACGCTCGGGCTGGCAGGACATCGCTGCCCTTGTACAGGGTGGACTGGGAATTCACTGCTGCGCCAATACTGACTGGGAATTTGTCATTGATCTCGAACCTTCTGTAATTTCTTTCGACGCTTTCGCAACGGCAAAAGAGTTCCTGCTTTTTGGCGATACGATTGCAGGGTACATGGAGCGAGGGGGAGTCATTGCATGGGGGATTGTCCCTGCTGATCTCCGGGTGTTCTCTTGCGAAACTGTTGATTCATTGTATGCACGGTACCTGGCGATACGGGCAGATCTCTGTACCCGTATCTCAGAATCCCTCTTTGACCGTCAGTCGCTCATCACACCCAGTTGTGGGATACGGTTTGCCGACCGGAGCGGGGCGATTGCGATTATGCAGGCAGCGGTGGAAATATCAGCCCGGATCAGAAACGGCGGAGAGTGAAACCATCATGTCACAGACGTTTACCATCGCAGTCTCCGGTAAAGGCGGGACCGGAAAGACAACCGTAAGTTCTCTCATCATCCGTTCCTTAATTGAATCAGGCAAGCGACCTGTCCTCGCAGTCGATGCAGATCCGAATGCAAACCTCCATGAAGCGCTTGGAGTGGAGGTACATGAAACCATAGGGAGCATGCGTGAGGAAGCATTCACAAAGAACATCCCCCACGGCATGTCCCGTCACGAGTACATACGATACCGGTTCCGGAAGGCATTAGTCGAATCAGACGGTTTTGACCTCCTTGCTATGGGACGGCCGGAAGGGACCGGATGCTACTGTTTTGCAAACGACCTGCTCTCGGAATGCATGCAGCAGCTCGGGCGCCAGTATCAGTTCATCGTGATTGATACCGAGGCTGGTATGGAGCATATCAGCAGGGGGACAGTCGGAAGACCTGACGTACTCCTTATTGTGAGCGATCCCGGGGCACGAGGCTTGCGCACTGTTTCCCGTATCCGCACCATCGCCACGTCGCTTGGGCTTGCACCCGAACGGATCCAGATTGTCCTTAACCGTTACAAATCCGGAACTGCACCGGTCGGTACAGGGGGTGAAAATCCAATCGCATTTATCCCGGAGGATCCTGAAGTAGAGAAGGCAGACCTTGCCGCAGAACCGGTTTCAAAGATTCCCTTTAACAGTCCGGCCCGGGTGGCGGTGCGGGATCTGGCGGAGAAGTTGATGGCACTCGAGGAAAAGGGGTAATTTTTAGTATATAGTGTTGGTCACAACAATAATTGACCAATCGTAGCCTCAAAAGAGGTGTAATTAAAAAAATTTTAGTGAATTGAATTATCGTAACATTATCTACAAATACATCGCAACCGCAATAACCGTGGTCCAGAGCCCGTTCTTGTCACCCTCGGCAGACTGGCATGTGTGCTTTGTCTTGATGATCTTCCCGCTTGCCTTATAAGTCTGCTCGCGTTCAGACCATGCGGCATTGACATCAAACTCGATACCCAGTGTTGTCGCAAGCATTGTCGCTGCAAGGTCTTCTGCATATTCGCCGGTTTTTTCCTTGGTTTCACCAAATGCGTGGTGTTCCGAAAGATACCCGTACTCCGCTACATCCTTTGGGAGAGCGAGGCCAATTGCCGCGGATACCAGCCGGTTGGGTTCATTGGTCTCGTTCCGGGCCATGACGCAATAGGTAATCCCGCCGGATTTTAGTTCCTTTAAACCCTGTGCGGTTGAAATTTGTTTACAGTTCGGGGGAAAGATGCTTGAAACATAGACCAGATTACAGCGTTCGATTCCCGCTTTCCGCAGCGCAAGTTCAAATGAAGCAAGACGGTCCTTGTGGATTCCCAACCCTTTGGTGAAGAAGATCCTTGTCGGAACATACATGATCCTTAATGCATCCTCTTTTTTCATTAAGTTTCCGGAGAATCGGCACTATATCACAATTTTCCCCGGATTTTTCATTTTGTCAGAGTGAAATTCCGGGAAAAATCTGCCTTGTGTATACGTTGACCAATCTGGTGTATCTACCATAACACAATTCGCAGGTTAAATAAATTCCACTCTATTCCCTGGCACGATCCATTCTTTTTTATGAAATGCCAGGTACGCGTGCTCGTATCCGTACTTGGATCCTGCTATCGGTTACGCCTGATTGTGGAAAAAATCACGTCAGAAGGTTTAACCATGTTTGGGAAAAATATTCAAACGGATTGTGGTCATGGAAGTAACATTTCCGGAGAATATGTTCCTTATCGAGATCCGGCTCGGCAGGACAAAATGGAGGATCAAACAGACCACAGCCAGAATTTCAAAGACCTTCCAGATTGAGGAATTCGCCGAGAAACACCCTCATATAACGCTTTTTGGACCGTTCACGGTAAAAAAAGGGGTTTCTGTACAGGATCTTTTAACAGCAGTCGAATCTGCAGCCAAAGCCTTTGGTGCAATTCCTTTCCTGATCCATGGATATGACACAAACCAGGGGCTCAATGGAGCGGTGATCGCCTATAAGGTTATCCCCACATATCTGCTCGCTGATCTCACCGAGGCGGTTGCACGATCGGTGGGGAATCTTGCGGATGATCTGAACACGTGGGACCAGGATCCCGGCCAGAAATGGTTCCATGTGACTATCGCAAACAGGCTTGACCGCGAACGGGCTTCAGAAATATTCGCACAACTTGAAAACCAGTCTTTTGTCGTATTATCCTCATTAGAAAAGTCAGGCCGGTTTTTCAGGAGCCAGCACCTTCATCAGGGCATCTCAGAAGCGGGTTTACCTGAAATGTCTGCCCGCCCGCCTCTGTATGATGAAGAGGGCCTGCGGATTACTGTGGTACAGGGTGGAGACATCCTTGCTGAGTACGACCTTATTTTTCATCGCTGGTTTTTTCCGGGCATTCCCGATGCCGGACGGACATGGAAGCAAACATTACTGGAGCACCGGAAAAAAAGCGGTCTTGAACTGACCTGCCCCAGGTATCGCCAGGATCCGGATATTTTTGTCATCAGCGATCTCCATCTCGGCCATGCAAACATCATCAGATACTGCTCCCGCCCGTTTTCTCATGATGCGGTAGACGAGATGGATCACGTGCTCATCAAAAACTGGAACTATACGGTTAAACCGGCTGACCGGATTTTCCATATCGGCGACCTCTGCTATGGCCCGGATGCAAAACACCCTTCAGAATATCTCCAGCGACTGAATGGCAAAATATCCATCATGGAAGGCAACCATGATGAAAAAAATACGGATGCAAATATCTCTGAAACGCTGGTACACATGGATATCCCCTTCTTATTGATCCATGATCCGGACGATGTGGGGGAGCCTTTTTCAGGCTGGGTGGTTCATGGCCACCACCATAATAATAATCTTGCAGATTTCCCGTTTATCAATTTTGAAGACCGTAGGATCAATGTGAGTGCCGAAGTGGTCAGGTACCAGCCGGTGAGCCTTTCCTATCTCTGCGACATTATACAAGACTACACATCAAAACCCAAAACCAAATCGATTCTGCTGCGTGGCGAATAAGAAAGAAGATCCAAGGGCTCACAACATTTATATTGAGGCAGTGTTCACTCCCGTTACGGGATCTAACGATGCTGTTTCATACAATCGTTTCTGAAGGAATCGCCCACAATTCGTACATCGTGGGTTTTTGGGGGTGTTGCCGCGGTCATCGATCCCCGCCGCGATTGTGATGTGTATCTCGATATTGCAGATCGGTCAGAAACCCAAATCACCCACATCTTTGAAACGCACAGGAACGAGGACTATGTGACCGGTTCACGAGAACTTGCAGCAAGGTGTGGTGCAGGGGTCTATCATGGTGCAAAATTACCATTCTCATACGGTATCCCGGTGAGAGAGGGGGACCGGTTCATGTTTGGATCTCTGGAAATCTCGGTGCTTGAAACGCCCGGCCATACTGAGGAGAGCATCTCGCTTGTAGCACGAGACCTGGCCATATCACCTGACCCGTACATGATCTTTTCCGGTGATACTATTCTCTCCGGTGACATTGCCCGCACCGATTTTTTTGGAAAAGACCGGAATGCTGAAATGGCAGCAAAAATTTTTGATTCCATTAACAAAAAGATTCTCTCACTTGGGGAAGGGGTTATCATCTGTCCCGCGCATGGTGCCGGTTCAGTCTGCGGGGGGGAGATCACCGATCATCCGTTCACAACTGTCGGTTACGAGCGGAGCACGAACCGGCAGATCAGGATGGGCAGGGAATTGTTTATCCGGCAGCGGGTTACTGAATCTCCCTATGTTCCCCCTTACTTCCGCCAGATGGAAAAGTATGACCTTGGCGAAGGGCCGGTCACCGGGAATAATTTCCGCCCCCGTCCACTGGGAATTCCGCAGGTCCATGACCTGATGAGATGCGGTGCCCGGATACTTGATATCAGGTCACCGACATCGTTTGCAGCAGGGCATATCCCGGGCAGCCTGTCGATCTGGCGGGAGGGAATCCCGGCATTTGCCGGTTGGTTCCTTTCCTATGAGAAACCGATAATCCTTGTCGATGATTTCAACGTTGGGTTTGACCCCATATTCCGGTACCTTATCCGGCTTGGATATGACAACATCACCGGTTACCTTGCCGGAGGTTTTCCCGCATGGTTTAAGGGTGCACAGGAGATCGGTACGATTCACACCTGCTCAGTCCAGCAGCTGAAGGGATGGCTGGAAAAAGGAACGCCTTTTATGCTTGATGTCCGTGATATCAAAAATTATCGTTCTGTAGGGCATATCCGGGGAGCACACCATATTTATGTCGGTGAGCTGCCGCAACGGCTCCAGGAGATCCCGAAAAATGAGCCTTTAGTGGTCTATTGCGATGCCGGATACAAAGGAAGCCTCGCCGCGAGTGTCCTTGCACAGGAACGGTTCCATGATATTACCAATATCCTCGGGGGCATCCATGCGTGGACGCGAGCGGGATTCCCCATTGAAAAATCTCCTTAATTTTTTGGTATGTATTCAAAGGATATTTGATAAGGTTTATCATCTTTCGTTCTCATCAGATGGTGTATACTCATGGAAATTGTGAAGATCCCGCGGATGGAAAAAAAGGAATATGACCGGCTGATTGACAAGGGGTACATCTGCCGGATCGCATTCCAGGGTGAAAAGTACCCGTATATCGCACCGTTCCTCTATGTATTCGACGGATCCTTTTTGTATTTTCTTTCTACAAAATATGGGAAAAAACTGGAATATTTCCGGAAAAGTCCTTATGTTTCCGTGGAAGTCGAACGGTACTCAAAAGATCTTTCCTCCTATATGTTTGTCACGCTGCAGGGTTATCTGGAAGAAGTCCATGATTCTATTGAAAAGAAACTGATACGCGAAAAGTTCGTAGACCTTATTGTCGGGCGTGACCTCTCCTGCAATATCCTTGCTGCTCTCGGGCATTCACCTGACGACGCCCCGGCGGCAATTGCTAAAGAGGAGCGGTCGCTTGTCTGGAAACTGGTCGGGGTTAAAGACCTCGTGGCGTTGAAAAACCTGTAAGAGTACTGGCTCTTGAATAATCCTACATTTACCTGTATGCTGGTCAATGCTTTCCTGAGTGCTGTACGGGTAAACTATCCTGTTTTTTTACCAATGTGTACCAATGCACCGGATTTTTTGCGTGCCGGGGAAGGTACAGACTCTTTCCATGAATGAGCCGGATCAAAACCTCAAAATTTTTGCGATCAAAAAGTTATCATTATTACGGAATTTTCCCCATGGACATATCAGGTTTTTTCCAGTTCATCCTCCTTGCCGTCCTTGTTATCCTGATATCGGTCGGACTTGACCGGCTCTTTATTCAGGTTGTCCCGTTCCGGTTCCTGTACTATGCGATCCGTCTGCCCGGCGTTGTCCTCCATGAAATATCTCATATGATCGGGTGCCTTGTCACTGGGGCAGAGATAAGAAAAGTTGTGTTTTTCTCAAAAGAAGGGGGATCAGTCACCTATTCGGAACCCGGAATCCCTATCCTTGGGACGGTTATCATCAGCACCGCACCACTCTTTTTCCTCCCGCTTATCCTTGCCGGGCTGACATGGATTTTTACGACATACTTTGGCTGTATTGTACCTCCCGTTGTCCCATTGACCGGAGATCTGGTTGCGGGGAGTGAAGATATGATAAAAAACATCATAATAATATTTTCACAGAACCTTATCGATCATCCCAATGGCTGGTTCTTTTTATATCTCTTTTTGTGCGGCAGCATCGTCCTCTCTCTTGCTCCAAGCGCGCAGGACTTTAAAAATGCAGCAATCGGGATTGGTTCTCTTCTGGCGATCTGCCTGCTTATTGTAAATTACGGCTTTGGGCCCGGGATTGCCCTTATCTCCCTCATAGCCTCTCCCATGATCACCGCCTTTTCAACCGGCCTGCTGTTTGAAATGATTACCGTAATTGTGGTTCTCCCGTTTATCATACTATTTGTCGTACGAAGGACGTAAAATGAGGAAATGACCCTGCAGATATTTTTCTCAGTAAAAATGCAGTTGATGTCAGATCGCGGTTTTTCTCGCAGCAGATGATAAAAAAATCCCATGAAAATGCTCTGATACCGAGCCATTCCACCAGTACGTTCAGGATCAGATCGGTTTAATCTTTTCAAAACAGATACCATCCATAAGGAATGAAGGACGCGATGGCAGAGGATGTCATTATAAAGGATATCGCCGGGAACCTCTCACCCGGAATGCGCCAGTATATGTCTATCAAAGCGCGCTATCCCGATGCAATACTCTTTTTCCATATCGGTGATTTTTACGAGACATTTTTTGCTGATGCTGAACTGGTGTCCCGTGAACTGGACATCGTACTTACTTCACGCTCGAAAGGGAGCACCTCAAAAATCCCGCTTGCGGGAGTCCCGTACCATGCAGCGGAGGGATATATCGCAAAGCTTGTGCAGAAAGGATACAACGTGGCCGTCTGCGACCAGCTGGAAAACGCAAAATCGGTAAAAGGGATCGTCAGGCGGGATGTCGTGCGCGTGATCACGCCGGGTACCGTGATCGACCCTTCAATAATCCTGTCGACCGATGCACGATACCTGATGGCACTCTGCCCGGGCGCCATTAATGGGGAATGGGGACTTGCATTTCTCGATATCTCAACCGGGGAGTTTTTTGTCACTAGTATATCTGCAGAAAATTCCCTGCAGGATCTCCTTTCCGAAGTTGCACGGTATCATCCCGCGGAATGTATTGTCCCTTCATGTATTCCTGAAGAAATCATTACAGCCATCAAAAATCTTGCGGTGGTTGTCAACCCGTACCGTGATGATGCATTTGAGGAACAGAATGCAAGGAACACACTTGCATTACAATTCCATGTATCGTCATTTGCCGGATACGGGTGCGAGGATATCCCCGCAGCACTGGGTGCTGCAGCCGCTGCACTCCGGTATGCACAGGAGACCCAGAACTCCCCTCTTCCCCACATCAGCGGATTATCGACCCGTTCAACCGCGCAGTGCATGATGCTGGATGCGACAACGTTGCGCAATCTTGAGATCACCGAGAGCATCCGCACTTTGGCAAAAGGCGCAAACCTGCTCTCCTGCCTTGATTGTACAAAAACAGCGATGGGGTCAAGACTGCTCCACAACAGGGTAGTACGCCCTCTCATCGATCCCACAGAGATTAATCGCCGGCTTGATGCGGTAGAATTTTTTGTCAGGAGACCGACGGTCCGTCATGCCCTGCGTGCCCTGATGAACCGGATGGCGGATGTCGGGCGGATTGCAGGACGGATTGCATATGGAAATGCCGGTCCCCGCGACCTTGTGGCACTCACGGTATCACTGGGGTTGATCCCGGAGATAAAAGATCTGGTCAACGGACAGGGCGAAGAACCCCCGGCTCTTGTCAGGGATGCAACAATTAATCTCCATGAACTGCCGGATACTCTTACCCTTATTAAAACGGCGATTATCGATGATCCTCCTGCAACAGCAAAGAACGGATGTGTTATCAGGGAAGGTTACTCTGCAGAACTCGATGAACTCGTAACCATCCTCGCTTCGGGAAAGGACTGGATTGCCCAACTGCAGGAAAAAGAGCGCAATCGTACCGGTATAAGATCCTTGAAAATCGGGTATAACAGGATTTTCGGGTATTATATTGATGTAACCCGATCCAACATCTCCCGTGTCCCCTCTCACTACGAGCGCCGGCAGACAACAGCCGGTGGCGAACGGTACACGATTCCCGAACTCAAAGAAAAAGAGGCATTGATCACCAATGCGGATGAACGCGTTCTGTCACTTGAACGGGAACTCTACAGTGCCCTTCTTGACAAGCTTAAAAAAACAGTTCCCGATCTTCAGGTGACCGCGAAGGGCATCGCGGCACTTGATGTGTACTGCGCACTCGCTGAGGTGGCGCAGGTTCATAATTATGTCAGGCCGGTGCTCGATGAGAAGAATCACATTCTGATCCGTGAAGGACGACACCCGGTCGTCGAACGGAACGTTCCTGCCGGTTTTGTGCCAAATGATACCGACCTGTCCGGAAACGGGACCCAAATCATGATCATCACGGGCGCCAATATGGCAGGGAAATCCACCTACATGCGGGCTGTGGCACTCATCTGCATCATGGCACAGTCGGGCAGCTTTGTGCCGGCAGCCCATGCACGGGTCGGTATGCTTGACCGTATCTTCACCCGTGTCGGCGCATTTGATGATCTTGCAAGCGGGCAGAGCACATTCATGGTGGAGATGCTTGAACTTGCAAATATCCTCAACAATGTGACTGACAGAAGTCTTGTCATTCTTGATGAGATTGGCAGGGGGACAAGTACCGTTGACGGGTTTGCCATAGCGCAGGCTGTCCTTGAATTCCTGCACGGAAGATCCCGCACGGGGCCAAAGACCCTCTTTGCCACCCATTTCCATGAACTTGTCAATGTTGAGTCCCAGCTCAAAAGAGTGAAGAATTTTCATTTTGCAGTCAGTGAAACAAAGAGCGATGTGATCTTTTTACGCAAAATTATCCCCGGCGCAACCGACAAGAGTTACGGTATCCACGTCGCGCGACTCGCAGGAATCCCCCAAAAAGTCACCGAGCGTGCAGATGAAATACTCACGCAGACGATAAGCAAGACTCAAACACCCTCACACAAGGTTCAGCGCTATACGCAGCTGCTCCTTGCCGATGATGCACATCGCGCCCCCGATCCGCGATCCGATCCCATCCTTGATGAGATCAGAGCGATCCAAGTCGATGAAATGACACCCCTTCAGGCGCTCACGATACTTCACAAACTTAAAAGGCGCATACAGAATGGAGACAAACCCTTATGAATGTGGACAATGGTAAGGGGACCATCCATATCCTCGATCCTGCCACGGTCAATAAGATCGCTGCCGGAGAGGTTGTCGAGCGCCCGGCCTCTGTTGTCAAGGAGTTGCTTGAGAATGCAATCGATGCAGGGGCACGAATAGTCCATATCGAAGTGTCATCATCAAAGGGGTTGATCACCACGATCCGGGTCATCGATAACGGGAAGGGGATGTCACCGGGCGATGCAGTCCTTGCGTTTACCCCCCATGCAACCAGCAAGATTGCAGGGATTGAAGACCTCGACGCCATCAGGACTCTTGGATTCCGGGGCGAAGCACTCGCGAGCATTGCTGCTGTCTCCCGGGTTACCCTATGTACAAAATCAAAAAAGAGCAGGGCGGTCTCCGGCACCAGGGTGGTTGTTGAAGCCGGGGAAGTCAGGGAGCAGGGGGAGACCGGAACTCCCGAAGGTACAAATATTCTTGTACAGGACCTCTTTTTTAATACTCCTGCACGGAAAAAATTTTTAAAGTCCCTCGGCACGGAGCTTGCCCATATCTCTGGCATCACAGAAGGGCTTGCCTTAGCGCATCCTGAAATTTCTGTATTCCTGAACCATAACGGCAGGGAAGTCATAACAACAGAACAAACACCCCGGCTTCTTGACACTATTGTACGTCTCTTTGGCAGCACCATATCTTCAGATCTGATCCCGGTTGAGTACTGCAACCCGATCGTATCGGTCAATGGCTACATCTCCCGTCCTGCCCTCTTCAGGAAAAACCAAAACCGGATCCTTGTTTCCATCAACGGGCGTTTTGTCTCATCACCTCCGGTAAATACAGCAATCATCGAAGGATACGGGACACTCCTTTCAAAGGAACGGTTTCCGGTTGTTTTTCTCTACCTGACAATCGATACTGCCCTCGTGGACGTGAATGTCCACCCGGCAAAAAAACAGGTGAGGCTGGGACCGGAACGCGAGATATGCACCGCAGTCCGTCAGGCAGTTACGGGTGCACTGCTCAAATCTGACCTTATTCCTGCTGCAAAGATACCGGAACACCCGCTGCTCCCTGTGCAATCAGGGTACCGGTATACCTCTGCATTATACGACCCTGAACCGGTACGTTCCTACGGTGTCAGCGAACCTGCCCGTGAACCCACCCATACAGGTATCATCACCACAGATCGCCAGCTCCGCCAGTCCGAACTTCCTACGGGGATCCTGCCGGATACAACCATTGTTCCCGAAATGGACGTGATCGGTCAGTTCGGGGGGATTTACATCCTCACCGCTACGCGATACGGGGACCTGATCCTCATCGACCAGCATGCTGCCCACGAACGGATCATGTATGAACTGGTGAGCGCAAAAAGGGAGTCGGCCCGTCGCTCTCAGGAACTTATCGCCCCAATCCTCATTCATCGTTCCGCACGGGATTCTGCAGTCCTGCGGGAACTGCTGCCGTCTCTTGCAGATGAAGGGTTCGAAATTGAGGACTTTGGGAAAGATACATTTCTGGTGCGGGCAATACCCGTTGTGCTGGGTACGCTCGAACAGGCTGATCTGGTCAATGAGATTATCGATGACCTCAGCAGGGAAGAGACCCCCCGGTCCATCAGTAACCGTGAGCGCATCACGCGTATTATCGCCTGCCGCAGCGCAATAAAAGCCGGTACTGCCTGCACGCAGGAACAGTGCCGCCGCCTGCTCCAGCAGCTCAGGATGGCACATAACCCATTCTCCTGCCCCCACGGGAGACCAACGATGGTCAGATTTACCCGGGAACAACTTGATTCAATGTTTAAGAGAACATAATAATTACCGTTTTCTTATGCATTATTGGGTGCTCATCATCTCGACGGTGTATTGCCTCGTGCAAGCTCCGGCAGTCAAAACGCCGTCTTCTCCTTCTCATTTATCCCGAGGCTGGGAAGATACAAGGAAAAGATTGCAGGGATATGAACGATTATTTTGATGGACGGACAATTCCTGCACACGTAGTATTTCTCCTGCCATGTCTGCAAACCGCGATTCCGGAATTACAGCGGATTTTACCGATAGTGAAGCATTCAGAAATCGGGTCTCAAAAGAAGGGATACATGCCGGGACGTTTACTCAATTTCAGAAAATCATCCTCTCTTTTTATAACCTTGAAGGAAGGGACATGCCATGGAGACACACAATTGATCCCTATCGCATTCTTGTGTCTGAGATCATGCTCCAGCAGACTCAGGTAGAGAGGGTAGAGAAAAAATATCCTGAATTTATCACGACCTTCTCAACATTCGGTGACCTGTCTAAAGCTCCGCTCCACCAGGTACTTGCACTCTGGCAGGGGATGGGTTATAACCGCCGGGCAATCGCATTGCAGGCTTGTGCAAGAGAGGTTATGGATGAGTATAACGGAATTCTCCCCTCTGATGTTGCGATGCTTCAGACTCTGCCGGGTATCGGGCATGCGACGGCATGTTCCATTGCCGCATTTGCATTCAACAGGCCGGTCGTTTTCATCGAGACCAATATCCGGCGGGTCTTCATTCACTTCTTTTTTAATGACCGGTCATCGGTCCGTGATCGCGAAATACTGCCCTTTGCAGAAAAGGCACTGTATCAAAAAAACCCAAGAGTATGGTATTGGGCACTGATGGATTATGGATCTGCATTAAAAAATTCCATCCCCAATCCCAACAGGCGGAGCGCCCATTACACAAAACAGGAAACGTTCAAAGGATCGGATCGTCAGATCCGCGGCATCGTGATAACGTCGCTTCTTGCGGTTCCCGACCAAGGTGAGCAGGAACTTGTAAAGAGCATTCCCCATGATCCGGTACGAGTGCACAAGATTATTGAAGGACTGATGGCAGAGGGTTTTATTACCCGAAAAGGTAAAGCGCTCATGATCCGGGATCGCTGAATGGGGATTACCAACGAGATCGTTAAACACAATGATTTAGTGTGTTCGTGCACAAATTCAATAAAATCAACTTTATTCAATAATATTGTAATGAACATTGGAAAAAAAGTATATTATTTTATTCATCGAGTGAAAGAGGAGTGAACACACGGATGATGAATTGCATCCCATCAGCAGGACAATAATACTACTGGGGTGAGATATTCAAATCTGTGGGCATTTTCAAGGATATTTCATTCAACAATTTAAACTGTCTTCGACCACTACATCCACGTATCACGTTACAAGATTATGAGAGTATAAGACATTTTCAACGATTTTTCATGAATGTCAAAAACAGGATAGCACAGTTCTTTAAAATGATGTTCACGCGTTGCGCCATAAGGCAGGGTACGAGGATCAGGACAAGAGGCGAATAATGTCCTGACACTCACCTTGACACGGTGTACAATTACTCCAGAGATGATTGCCCCGCCCCATCCTATACCCATCATTAGCCGAACCGGGAGAGAATCCGATTCCTACCACACTTCAGGGAACGCCATGTTCGTGTAGATATCCAAGCGAAAAATTAATTGGTATATGCTGCCTTACCCAGCTTCGGCTCAAAGGTAGCATCCCCCTCCACACGGATTGCATGCGAGAAGAGTGCGAGCGGAATATCCATCGGGCAGAGTTCCTCGCACTGTCCGCAGTTGATACAGCTGTCTGATATGTGGGCGAACCGCCTCATATGGAACATCGAATTCGGCGGGAGCTCCCCCGGTTTGACCATAAGGGAGCCCTTTATCAGCTCGTCGGCAGCAGTGAAACAGACCGGGCAGTTCTCAATACACGAATAGCATTTGATGCACCGTGAAGTCTCTTTGTTGATAGTTTCCCAGAGGTTTGCCCCAAGTGCGGTGAAATCTTTCCTGCGCCACTTGTCACCGAGCTTGAACATGGCACCTTCAACCTTGCCGCGCATCTCGAGCCCTTTGGGGTTCGGTGCTTCGGTAGCGATCACACCTGCCTTTACCGCGCCGTTCAGAAGGTTGGCACCCTTCTCGCTGCAGACTTCGACAAAGGTCGCCTTGCCTGCCTTGTCGCCAATGACGCCCCAGTTCCCGCACGCGAGATCCGCATGCCGGGGGATTTTGTACTTGCAGCGGCGGCAGTTGGATCTGCGGCCATAACCGGCGTCTTCGAGCTCGTCAATCGAGATGCCTTTGTGTCCGCCTTCGTACTCGATGATGAACTGACCCTTGTCGATCTCTTCTTTATGGACCTTGTCGGGGTCAACATCGAATTTCGCCTTGATCATCCTGCGGGCAGGGATTGGGCTGACTGACCCTCCACAGTTGACACCGATCATGACGATGTTATCAAGGTTGATCTGCTTGCGCTTGGCAAGTTCGTAAAATGCCATTACATCGCAGCCCTTGACCGTGACACCGATCTTCATCGTTTTTGCGCCGTCGAAGTACTTCTTGATCAGCTTGGGGAGGAGGAGCGTCCCGCAGTGGAGTGATCCTGCGGTGTTTTTGAGGTCTGCGGCTTTTGTGATCAGCACGGGTTGCGCATCATACAGGTCCTTGCCCTTCTGAATGGCAAAAACGGCGTCCACCATCTTGGACTCCAAGGCATGTTTCCACAGGCCGGTAACCGCTCCGCCGAGCTCGGCTTTCTTTGCAATCTCCGCATCATTGGTCCATGCGTAGACCATGTCACCTTTTGCTGCCATGTTACTTCACCTCCGCTATCTTCTCGATTCTCACAGCACACGCCTTGTACTCCGGGATGGCCGCAACAGGGTCGAGTGCATTGTTGGTGAGGACATTTGCAGCGCATTCCTTGTAATGGAACGGGATGAAAACCTCGCCTTTCTTGATGTCTTTTGTGACCCGTGCACCGATCTTGATCTCTCCTCTGCGGGTGATCGCCTTGACCATCTCCTTGTCCCTGATGCCCAGTGCCTTTGCATCCTCCGGGTTCATCTCGACCCAGCCGGTGGGCTCCTCGCGCTCGAGGTTCTCCGAGCGGCGGGTCATGGTACCGGTGTGCCACTGCCAGATGCAGCGCCCGGTGGTCATGATGAGCGGGTAGTCCTTGTCCGGCACTTCCGCCGGGGGTTTCCACTCGAGGGGCGTGAGAACGCCAAGGCCGTCCGCAGTTGCGAACTTCTCTTTGTGGAGGATAGGTGTGCCCGGGTGCTCCTTTGTCGGGCAGGGCCAGTGAAGCGCTTCGGGTTTGTCGAGGCGTGTATAGTCCATGCCACCATAGGACGGGGTGACCTTGGCAATTTCGACAAAGATCTCCTCGGTACTCTTGTACGGGAACTGCTTCTCGTATCCCATCGCCTTTCCGAGCTCGCAGATGATCTGCCAGTCGGCTTTTGCCTCGCCGGGCGGGTCCTGCGCCTTTCTCCACTTCTGAACACGGCGCTCAGTTGATGTCTGCGTGCCGTCGCGCTCTGCATAACAGGCAGCCGGTAACACAACGTTTGCGAGTTCGGCAGTCTCGGTCAGGAAGATATCCTGCACGACCATGAACTCGACGTTCTTCAACCCCTTCTCCACATGGTGGAGGTCCGGGTCGGAGATCATCGGGTTCTCGCCCATGATGTAGACGCACTTGACCGTTCCTGGCTGGTCAGCGAGCGTATTGATCAGCTTGGTGACTGTCAGACCGACTTTGCCCTCAGCGATATCGCAGCCCCATGCGTCGATCATCTTCTTGCGCATTTCGGGAACGATGACCGACTGGTAACCGGAGTATACATTCGCGAGAGCTCCCATGTCGCAGGCGCCCTGCACGTTGTTCTGTCCACGCAGTGCACAGACACCACCGCCCCGCTTGCCGAGGTTACCGGTGACCATCTGGAGGTTTGCAGTTGACTTGACGTTATCCACACCAACGGTGTGCTGGGTGATACCCATCGAGTAGAGGATGTTGCTGGACTCTGCTTTTGCAATCCATTCGGCTGCAGTAGCAAGATCCTTTGCCGGAATACCGCTGATCTTGGAGACGTTCTCAAGCGAGTACGTGTCCTTCATCACGACTTCCTTGAGTTTCTCGTAGTCTTTAGTCCTCTTTGCAATGAACTCCTTGTTCTCCCACCCGTTCCTGATGATCTGCTGCATCAGGCCGTTGAAGATCGCTACATCGGTCCCTGAGTAGAATGGCATGTAAAGGTCAGCCTGTCTTGCCGTCGGCGTGAACCGCGGGTCTGCGACGATCAGCTTGGCACCGCGCTTCTTTGCCAGCATAATCTGGCGTCCGATGAGCGGGTGCTGCTCAAACGTGTTGCTGCCGATCACAAAGATGCACTTGGACTCGCCGATATCCTCGATCGAGTTGGTCATCGCACCGGACCCGAATGCCCCGGCAAGCCCGACGACGGTCGATGCGTGGCAGAGACGGGCGCAGTGGTCGATGTTGGGTGTTTTCATGACAGCGCGGGCGAACTTCTGCATCAGGTAGTTCTCCTCGTTGGAGACGCGCGCTGATGAGAGGCACGCCATCTCGTCGCCCTTGTATGACTTGAATTTCGATACAATCAGCTTGTATGCTTCGTCCCAGCTTGCTTCGACAAACTTGCCATCTTTTTTGATGAGCGGTTTGGTCAGCCGGTCCGGACTGTTCACAAATTCCCATGCATAGTTCCCCTTGGGGCAAAGCTTGCCCTCGTTGACAGGGTGCCGGTGCCACGGTGCGACGCCGACAACTTTCTTGTCCTGGACAACAAGGTTGAAGCCGCAACCGCAGCCGCAGTACGGGCATGTTGTTGGTACGTATTTTATGTCCATAATTATACCTCCTCCAATCGACAATCAGAACAACCCATGTTAAACTTTATGGTTTGGGTATGGAAATATCCGTCTGAAGGGCGGTCTTCAAATGACTGAATACTTTATTTGCCATCAGAATTAACGTGATTGAATTAGCTCAAAAATGTATCAGGATGATAAAATTGTCGTTAATGGAGAGGAGCGCATGCTTAAAATACCAAATTACCACTATAATTTCAGTTTCTGGTTCGACTGAACCATTGGAGCCTAGGTGTGAATTCTATTGGAAATCACAATATTTATCATAGAAAATCCTGAACACGTTCCCAAAATAAATTTAAAGAAATTTTTTAATTTTCCTGTTAATCAATAATAAGGTTATACTATTTTTATTTGGTTGTTAACCACAAGTAAAAAAGATACACAATGTGGTACCAAACCGTCCAGAATTATGGACAGCATGTTATTGAGCCGAAAACATGGTACAGTATATAACTGACGGTAAAAAAACAGGGCAGTTGTCTTCTCACTGGATATAATATTATGTTTTAGACTCCCTTTTTTTGGGATTGACGGGTTTTTGGGATCCGTTTTTCATCCCATACCTTCCGGGGCATTGTCTTTCATATGCCGTATGATCGCAAGGTAGCCGATAGGGGCTCCGCTATAGTCAGCGATGATCGAAACGCTCGCTTCAACCGGCACCCGCCCCTCCGGTGTCATCAGGGAAATGGGGAATAATGCATGCCCCCGCTTTTTCTTTACATCGGAAAACCTGTCGAGCACTGGCTTTCGCAGTTCACTTGCGATATACTGCGCAACACTCTTTCCAACAATTGCATCGCTGCTGCCTACACCCAGCATGGTGACCAGAGCATCGTTTGCCCAGACGCAGTGCGCCGAGAGATCGAGAATCGTGATACCAGCCTGCGCCTTTTTCAGCGCGTTGGAAAGGTTAAGGAGATTCATAATTTCGGGAGACTGAACAGCACTCTCAGATGCCGCAATACCTGCAGTAGGCTGAAGCCCGGGGACAGCCACAGCCACGTCTGCAGGCACCAGTTTTTCGACCGGTAACATCTTTGCCAGATCACGGAATCTCTTTTCACTCTTCTTCAGCGCCGCTTCAGCCTGTGTGCGCTCGGTGATGTCACAGGCGATTATCGCAATCCTGGTCACTTCACCGTCCGCGCCAATTACCGGATATGCGACTGTATCGAACCAGATTCCATCCCGGTCATCTTCAAAACGGACCGCCTCCTTTTTATTGATCACCAGGGAAATCATCGATCGCCTCACCTGTGCAACCTCTTCCGGAAGGACAGAATCTGCGAGCACACCGATCAATTCACCTTTTAGCTTTCCCAATCGCCGGGCAGCGGTCTCATTCAGGTCCAGGATTACACCCTGCAAATCCAGCAACAGGACAGAATCCATCATTGCATTGATGAGTGCCCGTGCAGTTGTCTCACTTTCCCGCAGTGTCTCTTCCGCACCCTTGCGCTCGGTGATATCCTCCCCTATGCCATCCAACCAGAGAATGTTCCCGTTTGTATCGAACTGGGCATTGGCTGAGAGTGAAGCCCAAACGGTAGAATCGTCCCGTTTCCTGAGCTCCACTATCCGGTTCTTAACACTCTTTTTTGTGCAGAGTTCTGAAAACATCTCATCTCTTACAAAGGAATCGACGTAAATATCCTTGATTTTCACTTTCTTAAGGTCATCGGGAGAATCATATCCCAGCATCTTTGCAGCACACCGGTTTGCCTCGATAATCTGTCCGCCATCCTCGTACTTTGTTCTGAAAATCCCTATGTTCAGGTTGTCAACAAGCGTCCGGTATTTCATCTCACTCTCGCGCAACGCATCCTCTGCCTTTTTCCGGTCGTTAACGTCACGAAGAATAATGAGATCCGCAGGTTTCTCTTCATACACAATGACTCCTGCGTTCAGCTCAGCATAAAACTTGGTCCCGTCCTTGTGCTTCAGTATCGTCTCGTAAACTGGCGGCGGAGTTCCCCCCACCATTCTCTGTTTATAACGTTCGAGAACCTCCTGCATGGCATCCGGATGGACAAAATCAGTCAGAGGTCTGCCTATAATCTCTTCAACAGGACCTCCCCAGAGTTCTCCGAGGCGCTGGTTGCCAAATTTTAAAATTCCGTCCTGGATGATCGTGATACCATCATTTGCCCGCTCAATCAGGGTTCGATATTTATCCTCACTCTCGCGTAATGCCTCTTCAGCACGCTTGCGCTCGGTTATATCAAGGAAACTTTCAAGAAGATATGAATGGCCGCCAAGCTGTACAGGGACAACTGTTTTGAGGACAGGTTTCTTTTCGCCTTTGGCATTGAAGAGACAACTTTCTGAGCGGATGAGTTTCTGGCCGAGATCGGTAACCGGGCACTGGTCATTTTCTGCAAAACAGAAAAACTTTTTGCAGCTTGAACCGACAATGTTACTTTTTTCTGTCCCAATCAGTTCTACAGCGGTGGAGTTGGCATCAAAGACGGTATGTGTTTCCGGATCGATAATAACAAGCCCGGAATGTGTAGCGTTGAATATTGTCTGTAAATAATTCTCACTGTTCCTTATTGCATCTTCAGCCCGCTTCCTCTCGCTCTCCCGCAGGTTTTCTTCAGCCCGCTTGAGTCCGGTGATATCCCGTCCAACTGACTGGTACTCGATTAATTGTCCCTCCGCATCGAATATCGCCCGGTCGGTCCACCACTGCCAGCGGATCGTTCCATCCAGGATGATGATGCGATGATCAGTGGTCGAGACCGGATGGTCTTTTTTAAGTGACGCGAAATGTTCCCTGACGCCTGCCTGATCTTCGGGCGGTATTTCTGGTCTGAACTTTTTCCCGATAAGTTCCGTGCATTTTTTCCCGAAATATTTGCAGTAGGCTTCATTGACAAAGACATGGGTCCCGTCCGGGAGGAACCGGCAGATCAACTCGGTCTGATCCTCCACAATTCCCCGGTACCGGGCTTCCTTTGCTTCCAGGTCGAGCTGGTACTTCTTTTCCTTTGTCACATCTTCCATAACGAGAGTGATACCGCGGCAGCCATCATCAAAAACCGTTTTTATACCCTTTATCCTGAAAAAATAACTCTCGTTGGATTTCTTTATTGGGATCTCCTTTACAAGGTCAGGGTTGACAAGGATATCTGCAAAAATGTCAGGAAATGTAATATCCTGAATATCCTGACAATAGATCTCAACAATATGGTGCCCGACAATATGATCTCGTGTAATTCCAAAAAAGGTAAGGAGATTGTCATTGCAGAAGACAACTTTATGACTCTCATCAAGTGCCACAACGAGATCAGAAGAGATGCTCAGCATCGCTGAGATGGGGATCCGGTGGGTCAGGAAAAAAACGTGGGCAGTTCCATAAGAGCGAGTCTCCACCTGCCCTGATATGAGGAGAACCTCAAGGTACTTTGCTGCAGAGTTCCTGTTCATCTTCAGTTTCGAAGAAATATCCGTGATTGTCAATCCCTTTGGATATGCCTTGAGGAGGATTTTAATCCGGGAAATATTGTCCTTTTTAATCTGGGAAATATTGTCCTTTTCGAGCACGTATATTCCCTCACATATCAGGATGATGCTATTGGTTGTATCATCGTTCACCAATTATTTATCCATTGTATCGGCCATCATTCCGTCACATACAACATGGTTGAATGAACATCGGTACCGCAATAAGGACATGGCTGTTGCATATAACTGACGCCCTTAAATCCTCCGAAAAAATTTTATAAAATGTAATTGGTTTTAATTAATCCATAAATATTTGCGAATCAGTAATGCACGGCAAAATAAGATAGCAAACATACATTCATAGATGAACAGCAAATGTTAATGGCAAAAATATATATTTAGATCTATTTTATTGTGGAGTAGCCAGCGGGGTTCAACGGGAATTCACCCCCATGGCAGGTGATTGGAAATGGAGAGAATGGAAAGCCACAGGACAGTTGTCCAGACTTCAAATGATGCAGACATCTGGATACAACATGGCGATGAGATGATGTACAAAGGGAATATGGCAAAAGCTCTGGAACTCTACGATAAAGCCCTTGAATACAAGCCTGACTCTGCCAATGCATTGTACAACAAGGCAAATGCACTCGAAACCCTCGGTAAATACGAGGAGGCAGTCATATGCTACGACAGCGCGCTCAAATGCGATCCTCAAGATGCCGACTGCTGGTTCAATAAAGGTCTCACACTCAAAAAGCTGGGTCGTGAAGATGAGGGCATGATATGCATCAACAAAGGTGTCCATATTGCAATGGGGAGGTAAACGGAGTACCCGTAAATAATCATACTTCACCGGATATTTTTTTGTGAACCAGCGGGAGCAACAATATACAATCCATCGGTGGCCATGCAAGCCCGATGCGTTCAGAAAGAAGCATACGGGACATTTCCTGATGCAATCCCTTCCTGCTGTGCATTGTTGATTGGCAAATGCTTAATATTTGGTGGAATTTATAGAAATGTGCCCTCACTAGAGAGAGGGTGGGGAAATCATCGCCCTGCAGTGTCTTGTCACAATATTCCCTGTGATCTCTCATCTGACACTGATAAAGGGCAAACAATGTTCGACAAAGAGGGGGTCTTCCATACCCTCCTTTTTTACAATTATTCCGGGACTTAATCATAATATGCTTCCGGCACGTACCCAAGGTTTGATATCCACCCCGCAACCATACACTCGATCAGGGGGGAATAGTTGGATGCGGGATCTGAGATCGATTCCCGATGATGTGAAATGGAAGATTTCCGCGAAGGGTGCCGCACGGCTTCCTGCGATGTATGAAGTTGTCTTCTCACCGGTAGCCGGGGACCGGTACGACGAACTGGAACAGGAGATCTGGGTTGAGTTCTCAAAATTCGGGTTTGATATCGCCCGTTCGCTTCAACTGCCGATCACCAGCGCAGAGGACCTTGCTCAAAGTATGAGCATTGTGAGGGCGATCCTGTTTGGCCCGGACTACAAGGACGAGGTGATGGAAGTCGGCGATAATGGATCAGTGGTCATCGTCAAACACTGCCCGTTTGTCGCGGAGGCAGCCGGCATGGGTGCTTCTCCTGACCGTGCGTTCAAACGCTGCCTTGCGTTCACCCTGAGCACGCAGAAGAGCCTGAACCCGAAATATAAATCCCGGTTTGTGAAGGCGATGTGCATGGGTGACCGCCAGTGCGAAATCAAGGTTGACAGGGATGCGGAACACACAAAAAAACAGGAACCCAAATAACTTTCCTGATTATTCCCGCGTGCGTGCTGCTCCATTAAAAAAACGAGTTTGAAATATATCGATAAGCGATTAATCGGCAGTTGCATAAGTTTGTTTATATACTTAGATTATACGTGACATCCGGGGTGTTCATATTCGCACCATCCAATCGGTGAAGCAGTATATATTTTCGGTTATCGAAGAAGAAGGCGACCATCATGCAAGCAGGAAGTTCAATATCGCGATGTCCGTCCTTATTATTGTCAATGTCCTTGTTGTAATACTGGAAACAGTCTCCTCCATTCATACCCAGTACCTTATTGAATTCCGACTCATTGATGATTTTTCAATCATTGTTTTTACCCATTGAGTACATCCTCCGCATCTGGACATGCACACTTTATAAGTAGTACCAGAACCCGGTTACCGGGCGGCTCCGGTATGCAATCACACCCTTGGCAATTGTCGATCTCCTTGCATTTTTACTCTTCTATCTGCCAGTATTCCTCCCCCATTGATCTGCGGATGTTGCGGGAGCTCCGGTTGTTGCGTTTAATCCGTGTATTAAAGATGGGAAGATATTCCGATTCAATCAGATTATTTGAGGAAGTGCTTGTAAAAAAGAAGGAAGACATCATCGTGGCGTTCGGCATCCTGTTAATGGTGCTGGTCATTGCGTCAAGCTGCATGTATTATGCCGAACACGAAGCTCAGCCTGAGAAATTCGCCAGTATTCCCCATGCAATGTGGTGGGGAATCATTACACTTGCCACCATCGGATATGGAGATATCTATCCCATAACACCACTTGGACAGGTTATTGGGGGGGTAGTAGTGGTTATTGGTATCGGCGTGTTTGCCCTTCCCACCGCCATACTTGCTTCTGGATTCATCGAGGTCATCGATGTGAGAAAAAATAATAAGGGTTTTGTAGTCTGCCCGCACTGCGGTATGCCATTGTTTGGGGTGGAATCAACATCAGTACATGGCAGTGATAAAAAAGATAGTGAGTCAATTGACGACCCCCCCGACCCTCCCTTAAAGTAGGGGATTGAATCCTTAATTTTTATTTAAGGTAATACCCGATTGCCATGAAGGCAAGCCCGAGGTAGAACATATATCCAAAATATGCTGAAATCCCGATAGGAATTGTATCAAGATGCTTGAGATCTGGCAAGAACATCATGATAAAACCGATGACAAAGAATGCCAGACTGATCTGGTTTTTGGTTGCCTTGTCCATAGATAACGTCTCCTGTACACAATATCAACCGGTGGTGAAAAAGGCTTTTGGTTGCCCGATCAAAAAAACGAGGTACAAAAATCAAAAGTCACCGATCATAAGTGAATACATAGCTGAAGTAACCGGTGGTGGAGATTCGAGATTATCTACGAAAATTCTCTCGTCCGGATAGCCAAGGTTTTCGCAGACTGCCACCCTGAGCGGGAGATTGAGTGCCTGGAGCCTCGTATATAATTCACGAGTGTCAAATTTCGGGTCGGCGAGAAGAAAGACTATTCTTTTACACAGCACTTCGTCCAGGGTGTCATTCATCCCCTGCTCATGTCCTGTGCCATGGGCTACAACGGGAACGATCCGTGCCAGCGGAATCCTCAGCCGTGCCGCTGCAACCTGAAGAGACGAGATGCCCGGCACCACGTCACCCTTGAGATATCCGAGCCCGGCGAGCATGGGGTCACCTGTCGAGAGGACAACTGCGTCGTCCGGGAGCGTGTGCAATGCTTTGAAGTCATCAATGGTTTTGACGGTGCAGCCTGGAGGTATGTGTGGACGGCAGATTTCGATTGCCCGGTCGGATCCATAGATCAGGGTCGCTGATCTGATGACGCGGAGTGCTTCTTCCGTGAGCAGACCGGGGCCACACCCCACACCAACGATCTTCATGAAGTTTCACCTATAACCCTGCCATCCCTGGTCACAATCACTACATGGACGTCAGGATGGGTTTTCTTAAAGGAAAAAAGAACGGTTTTCAAAATATCGCCAAAGCGGGGCGATGCACTCAGTTCTTCGACAGTAGAAAGTTCCGTACCTTCCAGAATATCAGGTTTGATGTATCTGAGGACCAGTGCGGGCAGTCCGAACAGCACCACAGGAGCGCGGGCAACCGTGAGCGCATCATGGATCTTCGAACCGATTAACACGACATCATGCTCCGGATACCGGAGACGGGCGTAGCGGAGGCCGGTCCGGCCGGTGGTGAGGACGGCATGCTGGGATGCAGAAATCCTGTCCATCACGGACTCTGTCAGGTGGTCATCCCAGGGCTCGACAAGACCTGTGGTACCAAGTACCGATATCCCCCCCTCTATGCCAACTCGGGAATTGAGCGTCCTCTTCGCCAGGGCAGCTCCTTTCGTTATCGACAACGTCACGGTGACACCCGGCAAACCGGTTTGATCAAGTGCTTCCTGCATAGACTGGAGGATGCAGGAGAGGGGCACCGGATTGATTGCCGGCATGCCTTTAATAAACCGCGGTGTGGTGCGGACGAACGTCCCAATCCCCCCCCCGGGCACAAGTCCGATACCGCGTTCAATTTTTTTTGCCCGGGCAACAAATTCACACCCGGCCGTTACATCTGCAGGATAATCTCCGGGAATTTTTTTCGCGCTCGCCCGCCCGTCTCTCGCGGTTACGGGGACCTCCACAAGCAGTCCACAGGGGATGGTAATATGAACTGAAGAGATATCCGTGTGAAGCGAGAGAATAGCCGCTTTACACGCCGCAGCAGCAGTGGTCCCGGTCGTATATCCGCGGCGCAGTACCGTTCCTGAGGACGTAAGGACAGAAAGCCCTTTTTTTACATCGGCAAGATCCCCTTGCGACCGACACTTCTCCTGCCAGGCTTTCGGGTATTCAAACCCGGTGACCGGATCCCGCATGCGTGGTCTCCTCCGCATGGATTGTTATGCATTCGTTCATTGCTGCCACGGCAACCGGGGTCCCGCCCCGGGTCCCTTCGTTTGATACAGAAGGGACGGGGAGCGTTCGGAGCACCTCTTTTGACTCCGCCGCATTCACAAACCCTACCGGTGTGCCGATGATGAGCGACGGCCGCATGCCGCGCCTGACCATATCGCACACGGCAAGGAGAGCTGAGGGAGCATTCCCTATCACAATGATCGAACCTGCGATGCGATCCTCAAGCGATATAAATCCCGCTGATGCACGCGTGATTCCCCGGTCATGGGCAAGGTCAGTCCCGTAGTCAAGCGCACAGATCACCTCAGAAGTATGCCCTTCTTTCTGGATGCCTGCCTGCACCATCCTGATATCCGTGATAATTGGTGCACTCCGATCGAGCGCTGCGCGTGAAGCACCGACAGGATCATGACAGAACCGCATAAGCTGCGCCATCGAAAAATCCCCAACTGCAACCGAGCACCGTTGCCGGATCCGGTCATCGTACGTTGTGTTCCCGATCACAGACCTCGCCAGCACCCGTGACTTCCGGGAGATCTCGTATGCCTCGCGGGTCTTTGCGCCAAGATCAGTATATGTATTTCCGGTGGTATCCCCGTGGCGTGATGATTCCCTTGACATCCTTTCCCATCCTCCAAATCCTGCTCTCAAGCCCCCCAATGATGACCGTGGTATGCATGTCCACACCGTCAGACCACTGCTCAATCTCACCCAGCGTTGTTATGGTGATCTTCTCTCCCTCGCGGAATGCATTCTTAACAAGGCCAATGGGGGTTTTCTCATCCAGATATTTTCGTGCGATTGTAATTGCAGCAAGAAAGTTATGCGGTCTGCCCCGGCTTCTTGGATTATAAAGGACAACCGGGATTCCGACAGAGAAGACCGCGTCCAGCCTCTTCTCGATGACGTCAAGCGGGGTCAAAAGGTCGGAAAGGCTGATAACGGCAAAATCTCCGGAGAGGGGGGACCCGACCTTTGATGCGGCAGCGTTTGCAGCAGTCACCCCAGGTACAATTTCGACCGGAATTACGTTTTTCTCGTGCTCCAGAACTTCGAGCACGATCCCTGCCATCCCGTATACCCCGGCATCGCCACCGGAGATTATTGCAACCTTACGTGTCTGCGCCATCCTGATAGCAGTTTTCGCACGTTCGACTTCCTTTCCCATTGAGCTGCGGACAATATTTTTCCCTGCCAGGAACGGTTTGAGCTGGTCAAGGTACGTGTCATTGCCGATAACGATCTCTGCTCCCGCGATCACTTTGAGCGCCCGTGTGGTCATCTGGTCAGGACTTCCGGGTCCTATGCCAACGATGGCGAGTGTACCTCTCTCTTCAGCGGGCAATTGCAATGGTCACCCTCCCGAATACTGTTTTTTCCATGACAAGTTCTTTGTGTTTTGACAGGGCAAGGGCAGAAGGCTCTGCAACCCCTAAAAGGCCGATTCGCCCTGCCCGTGAGGGTGATCGCAGGAGTTGCGCATTGATAATTTCGTCTTCAAGAAATATCAATCCGGCAGGGAGCGATGCAATTGCTTCTAAAAGTCCCGTTTCTCTGTATTTCTTTACCGTTGTCGCATATACGAATACCTCATGAGGTGAGATCCTGCATGCACCGAGTGCCTGACAGACCGCGTCAAGCACTTCTTCTTTTTTTATTCCCTTCCGGCACCCGATACCAACGGTATACACGCCTTTATTGAAAAGGACAGATACCTTGGGGCCGGCGATCACAATTGCCGGCCCCCGGATTGCGTGGACGGGCACCTCACTATCAATGATTGCAGCATTTACCTGACGGGTGGAATCACGGTTCGCGATATCGCAGCCGAGCCGTTCTGCGATCACTTCTACAGATTCCCTGCCCATTGCCTCAGTCGCAGTGGTAATCACGGGCCTGATGCCAAGGGCAGCGAGCTCCTGTGCAAGTTCATTGGCGCCATGGTGCCCCCCAACCAATGGTATAGCGTACGAGAGGTCCGGGCTAACCACGACTACCGCAGGATCCACCCACTTGTCCTCAAGCAACGGTGCGATTGAACGTACCACAATACCGGTTGCCATCAGCGCGACAATCCGCTGTGCGGATTTATATGTCCGGGCAAAGACATCGGCATCGTAGGGAAGCAGGGTTGCGTCAAGATGCTCTGCAATCCGCCGTGCCTGCGGAAATGACCTCGGAAATGCGATGACAACAGTCTTGGTCATGAATACAGATGCGACCTCCTGTACTGGTTGCGCGGATCAATAACCTTCCCGATGATCAGGAGAGCAGTCTTCTCAATACCGGCTTCCCGTGCTTTTTCTGCGATATTGGCGACAGTTCCACGGATGAGCTTCTCATCATCCCACGATGCGTGGTAGACGATTGCTGCCGGGGTATCGGGCGGACAGGTGAGTTTTTTGGTTACTTCCTCAAAACGGTCAGTGCCCAGAAAAACTGCCATTGTTGCACCGAGTCCCGAGAGCTCCGGAATATGGTCCTCTGCAAGCGTCTTTCCGGCAGGGCGGGTGATGACCAGTGCATCGGTGATCCCGTTGAGCACAAGTTCGATCTGGAGCGCGGCGGATGCAGCGAACAGCGATGAAACCCCCGGGACAATTTTTACGGCAATACCCCTGTTTTTTAGTTCTGCTATCTGCTCGACAATTGCACCAAAGAGAGAGGGGTCTCCGGAGTGGAGCCGGACAACGGTTTTGCCGGATTTTGCATGCCGCTCCATTTCAGTGACGATATCTTCGAGCTGCATCCCCCAGCTATCAAGCTTGATGGGTGCATCTGACTGACCAACAAGTTCAGGGTTGACAAGCGACCCGGCAAAAACCAGTACATCTGCACGCTTGAGAAGATTTTTTCCTTTAACGGTGATTAATTCAGGATCTCCCGGGCCGGCACCAACGAAATAAACGACCGGCTCTGGTACGTGCGGCATCTTATCGCCTCGCATACATGACACTCATATAGTCGCTTCTCTCTGGCATATCACCATCACGATACACCTTCATATCAGGGAAATACATCCGCTCGACCAGAACAAACGTGCGATAACCCTCTTTTTGCAGTTCTGCAGCACGCTCCTTTGGCCGCCTCACTTTTAAGAGGATGCGGGTATCGGGGATTCCCTCGTCAGACACAATAAATCCTTTGGAGAGTGAGAGATTTGCCGCTGCTGCAAATGCGGTGATTGCCGAAATTCCGGGTTCTGTGCGACATTCTATCTCAGGATACCTCTCCTTCATGACCTCGCAGAGCCGGGAGAACGTCGAGAAAAAGTTTGGATCGCCAAGGATGCCAAACACTGCACAACCCTGCTTTGCTTCCGGGGCAATTACTTCCGCATTTTCGCGCAGGCTTGCTGTGATACGGGATTCGTCACCGGTCATCGGGAAGTCGAGCATGACCGGTTCACGATATGGCCTGACAAGGTTGTATGCAATCCGGCCGGGCACAAATACTGCATCGGCTTCCTTGATGAGACGGACTGCCCGCAGCGTAAGGAGATCCGGATTTCCCGGGCCAAGTCCCAGACCAATCAGCATGCGGCACCTTTCCCGACAATCACATAGACCGGATCGATGGGTTTGAACATGACGCTTCCTGAAATCCTGTGCGAGCGCGCGATTTGTACTGATATGACCTCGGAAAAGATCCCAAGATCCTGCATTGTTTCTACTGTTGTCTGCAATGTTGAAACAAGTACTGCGTTCACGACAATGTTCCGACGGACGCGCTGTGCGAGAACGGGCAGGAATTCCAAAATAGCATGAGAACCCCCGACAAACGCACAGTCAAATATCCGGCTGTCGGCAACAAGGAAATCCTGCGCTTCACCACAGACAAACTCAATCGTTTTTATACCTTCGCGTTTCGCCGCATTTTTTGCGAACAGGATCGCTTCAGCCCGCCGGTCAATTGCAACAACATGCACCATCTTCTGTGCAGCAGCGATCGAAACCTTACCGGTGCCACAACCGATATCGAGCACCAAATCCCCGGCACGCAGCCCGAGCCTGAAGAGCGCCACTGCCATGACTTCATCCTGCGTTGGGCCACCCGGAAGCTTCGATGGGCTCATCATCCTAAATTTTAGTTGTGTTAAGGTATTAAGACTTGTTTTAGGAGAGAATTGATAAATCCTGCCGGTGCAGGACCTCATGATGGATTAATCCTGATCCCCAAAAGATTATCGAGAATAAATAAAAGGATGAAAAATTATAAAACCGGCGGCTTATTTTCACCGGGTTCGCCGATAGTAATTCCTCCTGCCTTCTTGATGAGGAAATATGCCGCTGCGAGGCCCACGATAACAACACCAATGCCAATCAACTCCATCCCGACAAATTCCGGGTTCGATGCGGAAGCTGGATCGAGCAGGATTACCTTACGGGCAACGGCAATAACTGCCAACAGGATAACGATCTCGAAATGGATTGCATTCTCCAGAAAATACGCCTTGATGGTATCAAGCAGCTCAACACCGATCAGGATGAGCAGGAACACCCCGAGTACATTGGTGAGTTCATGGTTCTCCAGCAGCCCCGGTGGTGGATTTGTCAGGTGAAGGATAATAAGATAACACAATTCCAAGATAGAGAACAGGAGTACAACCATGAGCATAAGCATCAGGGCCGCATAGACGAATCGTTCAAATTTGTTTACCAGTTCCAGCATTATTGATCATTCCTCATCAACCGGTATCAGATCCGGTGCGTTTGGATCATATAACTTCACTACGTTTCCAATCACGATAACGGCCGGGGGTTTTACCCCTGATTTTTTTGCTTTTATTGCGATGGTTGCAAGCGTGCCTGTTGTAACTTTGCGGTCTTTTAAAAGACCCCGCTCGATGATGGCAACCGGGGTGTTTTTACTTTTGCCATTCTTTACCAGAGATTGTGCGATACTTTTCAGATTTGCAACTCCCATCAGGATCACGATCGTCCCCCGGCTCTGTGCGAGCAGCTTCCAGTCAAGCGCCGGTTCTGGTTTTGTCGGGTCTTCGTGACCGGTAAGGATGGTCACCTGTGATGCATAGTCCCGGTGGGTGAGGGGAATGCCTACCGATGCGGGAACGGCAAGGGCGCTGGAGATGCCCGGGACCATCCCGACATCAAGGCCGGCCGCCCGCAATCGTTCCAGCTCCTCACCCCCCCTGCCGAACAGGAACGGGTCACCTCCCTTGAGCCGGACGACAACCTTTCCCTGCTGTGCACGGGCGATCATCAGCGCCTCGATCTCATCCTGTTCGAGCGTGTGTCTCCCGCCATATTTGCCGCAGTCAATCAGCTCTGCATCTTTTGGCAGGGATGCAAGGATATCCTTACCGGGCAGCTGGTCATAGAGCACTACATCCGCTGTATCGATTACGTCCCTTGCCCGTTGTGCAAGAAGCCCTGGTGCGCCGGGACCCGAACCTACGAGATATACTTTACCGGTCATGGTACAACCTTAAGCTTTTTGTAAGCATCGTCAATGAGATCCTGTGCGCGTCCTTTCAGTATTCTCCCCTGTTCTCGCGCCCTCTCAATGGTGGGTACGTCGGTCTCGATCCGTTCTGTACGGCTGCCGTCAAGCGACAGCACTTCAGCAATCAGGTGACCGGCGCGACAGTAGATTCCCAACGGGGTGAAACAGCCACCCCCAAGATGTTCCATGACTGCACGCTCGATTGCTGTATCGGTCCGGGTCTGCGGGTGGTCAAGAGCAGCGATTGTCTCCATGAGCGAGGGGTCAGCCCGGCTTACTACCGCGATGGTGCCCTGGTTGGGTGACGGGACAAACTTTTCCACCGGAAGGCGCTCACCGGGCACCCGGATCCCAAGCCGTATCAGGCCTGCCTCGGCAAGGACGATAGCATCATACTCCCCGGCGTTGAGTTTTCGGAGCCGGGTATCGATATTGCCCCGCAGGTCTTTGATCGTGATGCCCGGGTCGTGGCGGAGGAGCTGGGCTCTCCTGCGGGTGCTTGAGGTACCGATCACGTTCACTGCCGGTAGTGCAGAGGGATATGTGAGATAATCTGCAGGAGAATCACGTTTCAATATGGCAGCGGTGAAGAGGCCTGACGGGCGGACCGCGGGAATGTCCTTCATGCTGTGCACTGCACAGTCAATCTCCCCGGAGAGGATTGCATCATCGAGCGCCCGGACAAAAATCCCCTGCCCGCCGATCTCGTGCAGCGGTACACCATGGTTCGTATCGCCCTGCGTAGTGATGACGACCTGCTCTACCCCGATTCCCATTGCAGTGAGCTTCCGGCAGACCGTGTCAGCCTGCACGAGCGCAAGCTTGCTGCCCCGTGTGCCAATTTTTATCGACATGATCGGTACGCCATGATGATCTTTTCAATATCAGCATCGGAATGTACAGCTGATAAAAAGTTTGTTTCAAACTGTGAGGGGGGAATGAAGATGCCCGCGGCAAGCATCTTTGTCCAGAACCGCTGGAATGCGGTGGTATCGCATTCTTTGACCTCATGATAATTGCGGGGGGGTGCCGGACGGAAAAAATACTTGAACATCGAGCCGATGCGGACAAAAGAGCCCCCGGAATTCCCGGAACAACCCTCTTCGATTGCACGCGTTTTTTGTTCGAGTTCATCATATACATTGCTGTGAGCGTGCAACCACTGTACTGTAGCAATACCGGCAGCAAGAGAGAGCGGGTTGCCGGAGAACGTCCCTGCCTGGTAGACCGGGCCGGACGGTGCAACCAGCTCCATGATCTCACGCCTGCCCAAAAAGGCGCCAACCGGAAGCCCGCCCCCGATGATCTTGCCGAGTGTAGTGAGGTCTGGTTTGACACCGTACTTCACCTGAGCTCCGCCGATGCCCAGCCGGTATCCCGTTATCACTTCATCAAAGATCAGGAGGACATCGTGAGCATGGGTGATCGACCGGATCTCCTGCAGATAATTTTTATCCGGAATGACCGGCCCGATATTTCCCATCACCGGCTCAACGATCATCGCTGCGATATCCGGATTCTTTCTTAAGAGTGACTCCAGTGCTTCAGGGTCGTTATACGGGACTTGTCGGGTATGGGCGACCACATCGGCAAGGACTCCCGCGGAATCCGGGATCCCAAGCGTGGTTGCACCGGAACCGGCTTGTACGAGCACCCCGTCATGTGCGCCATGAAATCCTCCTTCGACCTTCACGATATCTTTTTTTTGTGTAAAACCGCGTGCGAGCCGGATTGCCGCCATTGTGGCTTCCGAACCGCTCGATACAAAGCGGACCATGTCCATGTCAGGATGGTCGCTTGTGATCAGGCGGGCAAATTCCGGTTCATGGGGAACCGGTGTGCCGTAAAGCCAGCCCCGGTCAAGCTGCTCGCCGATTGCCTTTTTGATTACCGGGTGGGCATGACCGAGGATGAGAGGGCCGTACGCGCAACAGCAGTCGACGAACTGCGCCCCGTCAACGGTAACAAGGGTCGAACCCTGTGCATAGGCAGTGTAGAAAGGAAAGGGCCTGATTGCACGGACCGGGCTGGAGACGCCTCCGGGGATCACTCCTTGTGCCTGGGCATACAGCTCACTGCTGTTCATCCATCCACCCTGCAACATCCGGAGCAAAATAGGAGATGATCAGGTCAGCCCCGGCGCGCCTGATGCAGGTAAGGCTCTCGATTACCGCTTCTTTCTCCCTGATCCAGCCCCTTTGTGCCGCCGCTTTGATCATCGCGTATTCCCCGCTCACTTGGTACGCGGCGACAGGCAGGCCGAGGGTTGCGATCTCGGCAACGATATCGAGATATAACCCTGCCGGCTTGACCATCAGGATATCCGCGCCTTCTCCGGCATCGAGCTGGGATTCTAAAAAAGCCTCCCGCGCATTTGCCGGGTTAATCTGGTAGGTGGAGCGGTTGCCAAACGAGTACGCCGAACCCGCTGCATCGCGGAACGGCCCGTAGAAGGCAGAGTCAAACTTGGTAGAGTACGACATGATCAGGACCTGCTCAAGCCCGTCATCGTCAAGCACCGACCGGATCGAGCCTACCATCCCGTCGAGCATGCACGAAGGGGCAACAATATCAGCCCCCGCGTTTGCATGACTGACCGCGATCCGGTTCATCAGCTCAAGCGAGGGATCGTTGAGCAGGTCGGTGCCGCACCGGGTCTCTCCCACGATCCCGCAATGCCCGTGATCGGTGTATTCGCAGGCACAGACATCGGTGATCACCACCATATCGGGGACAGCTTTTTTGATCCTTCGGACAGCCTGCTGGACAACCCCCCTGTCATCATAAGCGCTGCTGCCTTCCGGATCCTTCTTCTTGGGGACGCCAAAAAGGAGGACTGCCCTAAGTCCCTGGTCCCAGAGATCTTCGGCAGCAGCTGAAATCCCGTTGATCGAATACCTCACCTGCCCCGGCATCGAGGCAATCGGTTTGTTTCTGGACAGGGCCTCGTCAACAAAAAGGGGGACAACCAGATCTGTTTTTGCAAGCCGGGACTGCTGCAGCAGCGGTTGTATTGTACGTGACCTTGACCTTCTCATCCGTCGTGCAGGAAACACCATGAAGTCACCAGACCAGATAGAATTCTTCTGTTACCATTCTTAAGGAGCAATGCTATTTATTGTTTACAATGCGTGGCCTCATTTTTCGTCGGGACAGGCATTTTTCAGTTGGTAGGCAAGCAGGAGCGCCCCGTTAATCAGGTTCGCGAGGTCTTCTTTTGTATATTTGTTCTGCTCGATAAGCCCCCAGTCCTTGGTCGTATCCTCATCATTCTCCCCCACCCATGAGGCGATTGCATCTTCGGGAATATGGAACCCGAGCCACGAGAAGAAATTCAAGAGATTGCCGGCAACGTGCTGGACGCCGTCCACGTGACCGATGATGATGAGCCCCGCGACCTTGTTTTTTATCATCTGTACTCCATACCACGCGTACTGGTTCTCGATCGAATTCATCCGCTCGACAAATTTCTGGATTAATGCCGAATGGTTGTTCCACCGGATGGGAGTGGCAAGTATCAGGATATCGCTTGCAAGAATCGCATCGTACACGACCTGCATCTGGTCATCGTCATACTTCATTGAGCTCTGGCAGGGATAGGTGCAATACGCAGGGTTCTCTGAATAATTTCCCTCGCAATCATGGATGATGAGGTCTTTTAACCGGATAAAGGTCGTTTCACAGCCATACTCCTTGTATTGTTCAAGAGCACGCAACAGGAGCCGTTCCGATTTGCTCATTAAGGGCTGCTGGCGGCTCGACCCTGATATGCCAAGGACGCTGATAGTCTTGCATTGCTCTTTTGTGATGGGGGGGACGGTGTGGATCCCGAACTTTCGACCGACCATGGGTGCAGGCATGCATTAAAATATCCCCATTTTTGATTATGTACTTATTCCACAACAATGGGGCTGCGGGTGCATGGACAAATTTGAAGAATTCCAAAAGAACATTGCCGCGATGGACGCGACACGGCGGGCGATAACCATTGCTGAACAAAAAGACCGTTGCGTGTGCGGCGGTTGCCCGACATATAATGAGTGCATGCGCGAGAAAGGCGAGGTGTTTTATTGCATCACCGGGCGCAGTCCGGTATGTTCATTTGAGAGAAAAGCATGCATCTGCTTGACGTGCCCGGTAACATTCACCCTGGGACTACAGAAAGCCTGCTTCTGCATTCGGGGATCCGAACAGGACCAGAGGACGACAACATCCCCGCATAAAATACCCTGATTTTATTTCCGGCGGATCAGATTTTTTGACAGGGTGAATCAGACTCTGTAGAGATCATCATTTTTAACGTTCTTGGGGATGTTTGCCGTTCCCAGAGGGAAGGGCAAACTGAAGAAGATTTCCTTTGGGAAATCTTCGAGTTGACTCCCGCCACTTTGGCAGCTCGAAAATACCGCAGTATTTTCTCGAGCTTGCCATGCCTTTGGCGATAGCAGCATCCCCCCATGTGATATCTGGGAAAAATCGATTCAACATGGAAAGCTAATAATGGAGGTTGAAACAGGATTTCTACAGAGCCCAAAAAGTAATCATTTGCGGCATTTCTCTAAATCAGGACGTCCGCAGGAGAACCGCTCCCCCTGGGTGATTGCCTTGAGGAGCGCCTCTGCAGCTTCAAGGTCTCCGGCCTCGGCACTTGCGCGAATGGCAAATGTTGCGTCAGTCAGCAGTTTCTTTGAAAGGACGTGCGTGAGATCATCGATAACCTCTGCGATCCGCTCATCGGAACCCCCAATTCGCGCAACCGCTTTGTCCCGTTCCCGGGTCCTGACCGCTTTTGCCCACGTGTGGAGTGCTGCAAGGATATCATCAGCGGTTTTCCGGTTCAGCTGGCGGAGGAAGATGGAGAGTTCATCATCAATGAACTGTCGCGCCCGTTCTGCCTCCGCTTTCCGGTTGCTCATGGTCTGCTCGTTAATGATACGCAGGTTGTCTATGGAAAAGAGCCGCACACCGTCAATATTCTCTGCGCCCGGCTCTACATCCCGGGGCTGGGCAATGTCGATCAGGATGAGCGGGCGGGGATGCCCCTCAACCGGCCAGCACCGTTCCTTCATGGCTTCTTTTAGTTGTTCGCAGTGGATAACGGGGTGGGGCGCAGAAGTGCACGAGATGACAACATCGGAAAGCAAGATGTAATGGTAAAGTTCACGGAACCGGACTGCCTTTCCCCCGATCTTTTCGGCAAGGATTTTTGCCCGCCCGAATGTCCGGTTCGCCACATACATTGCAGTGAGGTGTTTTGCTGCGAGAGCCTGGGCAACCAGGAGCCCCATCTCGCCGCTGCCGACCACAAGGATATGTTTCCCCGCGAGGCTCCCGATCTGGGATTCGGCGAGCAGGACCGCTGCCGATCCGACAGAAACGGCCCCCCGGTTGATCTCGGTTCGCCTGCGGACTTCAATTCCAACATGTACCGCTTTGTTGATGCAGAGCTCCAAAAGGCTGCTGCTGGTCTCTGCCTCCTGTGCATCTGCAAGCATTTTTTTCATCTGCCCGATGATCTGGTCCTCGCCGACAATCATCGAGTCTATACCGGATGCAAGTAACAGGAGGTGCCGGATTGCTTCGACGCCCTCTAAGGCATAGAACCCGGACCGGTTGTGCTCCTCTAAAAAGTCCGAGAGTGCTGCCGCATCTCCCTCGGCAATCACTTCCACGCGGTTACAGGTCTGGAGGATCGCCACTCCCTTGAACCGGTCTGCGGCCATCGTGAGAAAATTGTGCTCGTCAGAAAAACGGAATGCCTCAAGTGCCGTCACATTTGCGGTATGGTGGCTTATTCCGGCCACAGCAATTGTCGCCTTCCCAAAGTCATTCATTGAGGTATCTCCGGCTCACGAGCTGTTCCGCCTCTTTGTGGGATCGCGAAAGTGCGTCCCACACATCATGATCCTCCAGCACATCTTTTAAGATTTCACTGCGCCGGGTTTGGGACGGTTCCGTTTTTTTAAGTCTCTTACGGAGCTGTTCCTGC
>Ga0268277_1000277_pt1 | contig 42676 bp, 25 predicted proteins | sample saktaG_5_FD_190132 | JGI IMG/M metagenome (GOLD analysis project Ga0268277, IMG submission 190132) | Saline water microbial communities from Sakinaw Lake, British Columbia, Canada - sak_2010_1_5_50m | ecosystem: Environmental > Aquatic > Non-marine Saline and Alkaline > Saline ... | reverse complement strand
CACCGACGCGGGCGGCACGAATTGGATCTATCACGTCTTCACCAACGCGGGCGCCACTGGCATGAAGTTCCATACCCTGGCGGCGGGTGGGACCGTGGAAGTGTTCATGGTGGCGGGTGGCGGCAGCGGCGGCGGATCGCAGTACAACGGCGGAGCCGGCGGAGCGGGCGGGCTGATCTACACGAACTACGCGGTCACCCACAACACGGACTACGCTGTCTCCGTTGGCCCAGGTGGCACCGCGCTGGCGGGCAATTCTACGGCGCAGGGGAATACCGGACAGAATAGTACGTTTGGCTCCTCATTGACCGCCTACGGCGGCGGCGGGGGTGGAAACTACAGTTCGGGGGCAGGGAAGAGCGGGGGCTCTGGTGGTGGCGGGGCGGGGAATAACTGCGGCTCCTATACGAACGGCGGGATCGCAACTGTCGTGTCGCCCATGCAGGGGAACAAGGGCGGCAACGGATATCCCTCCAGTGGCGCGATGGGCAGCGGCGGCGGCGGCGGCGCGGGATTCGCGGGGGGCGATGGAACCTCGACCGCAGGCGGGAACGGCGGCGACGGACTGTATGTGGCGGCTTTCACAAATTGGGGCGACACGAACACGAACTACCGCGGTTACTTTGCCGGGGGCGGGGGCGGCGGGGTTATGAGTGGCTCATCCGCTGGCACAGGCGGAAAGGGCGGCGGCGGACAGGGCGGCACCAACGCGAGCGGGGTTGCCGGAAGCGGGGTTGCCGGGCAACCGAATACCGGTGGTGGCGGCGGCGGACCGAGGTCCCATAATACCAGCGCGTACGGTGGCGCGGGCGGATCGGGCATCGTCATCTTGCGCTACCAGTCCCTGCCTCCAGCCCTGCCTGCGTCGGGCGGCGACATTACGTACCCCACGAATCTGAACGGTAAGGTGTACGGCGTTCATATCTTTACGAACACGGTCGGCACCAACTACTTCACGTCCACAAGGGACTTCAAGGTCGAGTACCTGGTCATCGGCGGAGGTGGCGCGGGAGGCAATGGATTTGGGGGCGGCGGCGGCGCAGGCGGCTATCGGTGCAGCGTCCTGGGTGAGTTGTCCGGCTCGAACAGCACGGCCGAGGCAGTATATCCGGTCTCTGCTGGAATCCCCTATCCAGTTGTCGTTGGCGCTGGCGGGGTTCTTGGTGCTGCCAACGCTACTGGCAACAAAGGTGGAGATTCATGGTTCACCAACATTGTCAGCACCGGCGGTGGGGGCGGCCGGGAACGGAACCCCGGAACTGGGAACCCGAACGGCGGTTCCGGCGGCGGTGGCGGGTACATAGATGGCTCTTCAGGTTCCGTCGCCGGAACCGGCACGGCGGGTCAGGGCTTTAAAGGCGGAAACTGCGGTGCTGGCGGTGGCTACAGGGCAGGTGGTGGTGGCGGAGGCGCAGGCAGTGCTGGGACGATTGGTGCAAGTGGAACCCAGGCATCCCCATACGGTTCTGGAGGTACAGGTTTATGGTCTTCGATTACCGGAGTTGCTGTTGGCCGGGCGGGCGGTGGCGGAGGTAGGGACGTAACATGGGGCGACGCCACGAATTACGGGGGTGGTGTGTGTGTTGTCGGTCCCCCCGATAGGACATCTGGCGCGCCAAGCACGGGCGGTGGCGGTGCCGGCCTAAACGTCGGCACCTGCAAGGGCGGCTCGGGCGTCGTGATCCTGCGCTACGACATGACGCCGCCCACGATCACCGTCGATTTCACATCTCACGGGTTCGTCGATGTGGTCGTGAACGCGACCGGCACGTGGAGCTATACGGTATCCGGGATTGCGCTTACCAACAACCTGACGGTTTCCGCGCCGTCGGCGGAATTCACGGTCTCATCGAATGGCGTGGACTTCGGATCGCAGGTGGTCTTGTCCACCAATACGGACGGAACGGTTTCCACCACGACGATCACCGTCCATTTCATCCCGACGAACGTTGCGAGTTTCGCCGGCACCATCACCAACGCGAGCCCCGGAGCCGCGGACGTTACGGTTCAGGTGACCGGCAATGGCATCGACCCCCAACCGGTTCTCTACGTCACGCCGGACTCGCTCAGCCTCGGAAACGTGATCACGAACAAGCCTTGGACCAACTTTGTCTACACGTTGTCCGGCATTCTGCTCCAAGGCGACGTGACGGTGACCGCGCCGTCGGACTATTTCAAGGTCTCCTCGAACGGAACGGACTTTGTCTCGTCGTTCGCATTATCTACCAATGCGTCTGGCGGCCTGGGATCCACGCCGATCTACGTGCAGTTCACTCCGTCGAACGGACCGGGGCAGTACCTGGGCAGCATCACCAACTCCAGCCTCAATGCCACGAACAAGACGGTGGCCTTGACCGGCACCGGGGTTGTGCAGACGCTCTACGTCAGCGCCGGCACGCTCGCCTTCGGTTATGTGATCACGAATACGACCGCGGGGCCCACGAACTACACGGTGTGGGGCTCCAATCTCGAAGCCAACGTGACGGTGACCGCGCCGTCGGCGGCAGTCACGGTGAGCACGAACAATCTGACGGGCTTCGGGGCGTCCTGTACGGTGCTGGTGGCGAATGCGAACGCACCCTCGGGCGCGAGCCTGACCTCGACGCCGGTCTATGTGAAGTTCACTCCGACGGCACTGGGCGCGTACTCGGGCGCCATCACCAACAGCAGCGCCGGGGCCGCGGATCAGCCCAAGGCGGTGAGCGGGACGGGGGTGAACCCGCCTGCGACGGTATCCATCACCGCGCCGACCGACAAACAGATGTTCAATAACGGCGACTCGGTTTCGCTCACGGCCACGGTCGTGCCCGGAACGGCGCCGTACGGGGTGAAGATCTACACCAACCGCTTTTCGGGCGGCTATGGGGTGGCTACCAATGCAACGGGGGCGGGTCCAGCCTTTACGGTTTCGCTGGGCGTTTTGACCGCGGGCACGTACCACGCCTACGCCACGGTTACGGACAGTGTCAGTTCTGTCGTATACATCTCCGCGACGAATACCTTTGTGGTACAGCCTCCGGTCCCGGCGGGAATGCTGGCATCGGGTGGCGATGTGACAACAATTTATACGGACCCCTTGTCGGGAAGGAAATACGCCTGTCACCAGTACACCAATGTCGGGGATGCGGCGTTCGTTCCCATCCAGAATCTCAAGGTCGAGTACCTGGTCATCGGCGGCGGTGGCGCCGGCGGCAGCGGACGTGCCGGCGGAGGAGGTGCGGGCGGTTATCGTTGCAGCGTGACGAATGAATTGTCCGGTTCGAACACCACTGCCGAGGCAGTCTATCCGGTCTCCGCCAGCGTGGCGTATCCGGTCGTCGTCGGTGCTGGCGGGACTGGTGTTGCGGGCAACTCTACCGGCAACAAAGGTGGAGATTCGTGGTTCACCAACATTGTCAGCATTGGCGGCGGGGGTGGAAAGGAACGGAGTTCAACGGCAAACGCCAACGGCGGATCCGGCGGAGGCGGTGGTTACCTCGATGGCACAGAGCCCCAACCCGGCGGAAGCGGCACGGCGGGTCAGGGATTCAAAGGCGGAAGCGCCGTTGGCAACGCCGATGGAAACAAAGCCTCATACGGCGGCGGTGGTGGCGGTGCGGGCAGTCCAGGGACGGACGGAAAACTCATCTCCGATCCCTGGGGGTCCGGCGGCACCGGCTTGGTGTCTCAGATTACCGGAGTTGCCGTCGGACGGGCGGGCGGCGGCGGCGGCAACTACGGCGGCACGACCCCGGGGACGCCGTGGGGTGTTGCCACGAATTACGGGGGCGGTATAGATATTACCGGCAGGAGAGATGGCGCGACAAGCACGGGCGGTGGCGGAGGCCCGAGCTGGTTCGGCACCGGCGGCGCTGGCGGCTCGGGCGTCGTGATCCTGCGCTACGACATAACGCCACCCAAAGGCACGCTGTTCATGATGCGGTAGGAAGGCCAGGAGTCAGGGGTCAGGAGTCAGGAGTCAGGGGTCAGTCAGGATAGAGAATACTGAAGCGACGTGGGGCGGGTCTGGCGCAAGCCGGTCCCGCCCTGCGTTCTTATTGATGGCGGGGGGCAGGATGCCCGCCGGATCGGTTGCCCACGGAACACGCGGAAGAACACGGAAGGGGAAAGCCGATCGTTGTCCCATGTCATCCTTGTCTTGATCCTTGTCTTCATCTTTGTCGACAATGGTCGGCTCACATCGCCTGGTTGATTGTTGACTTCCGGCCCGGTCTGGCATAATAATGCACCTTGCGTGTATTAACTTGGCTATTATGAAGCACATGAGGTGTACTATATGGACGCTCTCCTGAAAGAACGCATTCTGGATTTTCACCAGTCAGGGATGCCGGTCTACCTGAAGCGGGATGCCAAGGTCACGCACGTCAAGGACATGGTCACCACGATTGTGGGCGGCCGCAAGACGGGCAAGACCTATCTTACCTATCAGGTAATCGATGACTTCATCAAGGCGGGGAAGATCGAGTCTCTGAACCAGGTTTGCTACCTCCATTTCGACGATGAGGCATTGGTGGCGATGACGCCGTCCGATTTGACCCGCATTGACAGCGTGTTCCTTTCGCTCCTCAAACGAACCGACATCGAACGCCCGCTATTGTTTGTCTTCGACGAGATCCATACCGTTTCCGGCTGGGAGCATTTTGTCTTGAGACTCAAGAAGAAGCCAAACTGGTTCGTTGTGGTGACGGGTTCGACTTCCGATCTGGAGGAGGACAAGGTAGCGAAACAGTTGCGCGGCAAGACATTCACCCACCGGCTCTATCCACTTTCGTTTCGCGAATTTCTACGGTTCAACGGATGGGCGGGTCAAACGGATCGTCTGTCATCCGGCGGCCGGGCGGAGGTCAGGGGGCTTCTTGACGGTTACTTGGAAAAGGGTGGGTATCCCGCGCTGGCGGTGATGGAGTCGGCCTTGCTGCGACAACTCCTGCAGAACTATTTCACGTCCATTGTGGCTTCGGACTTCATCCTGAACAGGGGAATATCGAGTCCCCTGGCGTGCAAAACGTATCTGCGAAACCTGCTTCAGAAGAACGCCTGCCCTTATACCCACAAGAAGGAACTGAACAATCTGAAATCCATGGGGTTCAATCTTGCCCCGAAAACGATTGCCGAGTGGTTCGCCTGGGCGGAGGAGAGTTATTTCATCGGAAGCGCCGCGATCCGATCCGCTTCTGCAAAGAAGATCTCCCAGAACTATCGCAAGATTTACTGCTGCGACTGGGCCATGGCGAATTCGGTTACGGGGTGGCCGGAGAATCGAGTATCCCGAAGCCTGGAAACGATTGTGTATTGGCATTTGGTACGCGCTGGGTTCCAGATTGCGTATGATCTTGCCGGCCCGGATAGGCCGGAAATCGACTTCGTCGTCTCGCGACCGGGCGAACCACCCTTTGCCGCGATCCAAGTCTGTGCGGATCTGTCTGATGAGAGCACGGCGGAAAGGGAAATGAAAGCACTTGCCTGGTATGCCAAGGCGAACCCGAAAGTCCATCCCTGCGTGATCGCCCTCAGTCCTCCCGCCCGGAAACTCCCATTCCCCGTGATCTCGGTTATGGACGTACTGCTGGAACTCGACCCTATTCTCGCGAAAGGGGCTTGAGTTCCTTCCATGGTTCCCGCGCCCTCCGGGGCCATGATCATGCTGCGGTAGGCAGAAGGGAATGAGAAAGAGGTTCGGGGTTTAGGGTTCAGGGTTCAGATCGTTGTCGCAATCTTTGTCGACAATGATCGGGACAAGGATGGAGAACGACAACGATTACGACAAGGATTGCGACAACGATTGAGCCAAGGATGGGAGATCGGTGGACGATAGCGAGCGACTAGAACGGATGACGATTGAAAATTGCGGACAATATGGAATGCGTTACATATTAGTCATTGCAATATATGGAATGCGATACTATTATATGCGCGTGTGATGCGGAGTTGAATCCATGACGTCAGGGGGTGTCTTATGCTCGATGACTTGTTTGTGCTCAGCCGACATCTGATCCGGCTTTTGAATCGGCCGTACCAGCGTTATTTCATTCGCGGCGTGGAATTGAAAGGGCGGTGTTCGATCATCGCCGGCAAGCGGGGAACCGGCAAGACCACGACGCTGGTGCAACACCTGTTGCAGCGCGACGCGGATATTGCGTCGTCCCGGGAAACGCTGTTCGTTCCTCTGGACCACTTCGCGGTTCGTCAGACGCCGCTGTATGAGATCGCCAGCGAATTTGTCAGGCAAGGCGGCCGGCGGTTGTACGTCGATGAAATCCATAAATACCCGGCGTGGTCCCGTGACTTGAAGAGCATCTACGATACGTTCCCCGAACTGACGGTGGTGGCGTCCGGCAGTTCCATGATGCAGATTCGAAAGGGCAGTCACGATCTCTCACGGCGAGCCGTGATCTACCGCATGCACGGGATGTCATTCCGTGAGTTCCTGGAGATGCGCCTAGGTCTGTCGCTCCCGATCCTCTCGCTCGATGACCTGCTGGAGAAGCACGAAACGATTGCGCAGGAACTCGTGTCCGCCTTGGCCGCAGCCGGGGTAAAGCCCCTCGGTGTATTCCGGGACTATCTGCACTTCGGCGTCTACCCCTACTACTTCGAGTATGAAGACCGCGAGATATTCCGCGCCACGCTCGAACAAAACATGCACACAGCCATCGAAAGCGATTTGCCGGCTGTTCACCCGCAACTCAGCGGGGGCAGCATCGCGCGCATCAAGATGCTGTTGTCGGCCATTGCCGGGTCCGTGCCGTTGACGCCGGATCTTGCGAAACTGCGGCGGCTGCTGGACATCGCGGACGACCGCACGCTCAAAACCTATCTGGGCTATCTGGAAGATGCGGGGCTGATTATGGTCTTTGGCAAGACGGGGCGGGCAATCAAGTCCATGGAAAAGCCCAGCAAGATCTATCTGGGCGATGTGAACGAAGCCTATGCGCTGCAGCCGTCCGGCCGGGCGGACATCGGGGCTGTGCGGGAGACATTCTTCGCGCAGTCGGTGGCGCCCGTGCAGGCCTTGCGGGTTCCGGAACAGGGCGACTTTGCGACCGATACCGATCTGATCTTCGAGATCGGTGGCCGCAACAAGACCGCACGGCAAATCCGCGGCCGCGCACGCGCGTTCCTCGCGCTCGATGACATCGAGACCGGTGTCGGCGCCCGCATCCCACTCTGGCTGTTTGGTTTTCTTTACTGAAAAGGAGCAAAAGGAATGCAAATGAAACGATCACTATTTGCCAGCATCCTGGGTCTGAGCCTGGGCCTGGCGGCGCGTGGCGCCGACACGACCCACTGGACCCGGCCGTACAATATCGTCTGGACCGAGCCCGGGACCAACGGGCTCTCTTCCATGCCGGCCGGCGGCGGCAATATCGGGTTGAATGTCTGGGCGCAGAAGGATGGGGTGCTTTTCTACATCAGTTCGCCGGACAACTTCAACGAGAACGAAATCCTGACGAAACTGGCCCGCATCCGCGTGACCGTTTCGCCCAATCCGTTTGCCGATTCGCTACGGCAGGAACTGGAACTGGAATCCAACACCGTACGGGTGAGCGGCCGCACGGCGGACGGCACCGCGGTCAGCCTGCTCATCCGGGCCGATGCCCACCAGCCGGTCGTTCATGTCGAGGGGACCGCCGCCCAGCCGGTCAGCGTGACCGCCACCCTCGAACTTGACGACAACTGGAAGATGACCGCGCGGCCGTTCGACAACGGCGTCCTCTGGAGCCGCCGCGTGCCCGAGCCCTCTGGTTACCGCGCCAGGATGATCGCCGCCTGGGGCTTGGAGGCAATCGCCGGCAAGGTGCCCGACACCCTGGGCAATCTGACCTGCGGCGGGCTGCTCCTGGGCGCGGGGTTCGCGCCCGGCGCGAGCGGGACGGGCACGAACGAAGGGCGGCGGTGCAGCACCGCTCCGCTCACGAATGTGGCGCCTGTCACGGCGTTCGCGTTGCGCGCCGCGCTGCGCATCGCGCAGGACGCCACGCCGGACGCCTGGACAAACGAAGTGCGCCAGCTTGCGGCGCGGACCGCATCCACGCAGGCCGCCGACCGCGAAACGTCCGCGGCCTGGTGGCGCGCGTTCTGGGACCGCAGCCGCATCGTGATCAACCCGGACTCCACGAAGACGAACGATCCCGCCTGGGAGGCCGGCCGCAACTACCAGCTCTTCCGCGCCATGCTGGGGGCGAATTCCACGGGAAGATACCCGACCTTCTTCAATGGCGGGTTCTTCCTGTGTCACGCCGACCCCGATTCGCGGGGCTGGGCCTCCTGCCGTTTCATGGCGCAGAACCAGCGCCATCTCTACTGGCCGCTGCTCAAATCCGGCGATGCCGACATGCTGAGGGTGGGCACGGACTTCTATGTCCGCGCCGCGGAACTCCAGAGTGCCCGCGTCAAACTCAAGTTCGGCGCGGACGGGGTCATCTATGACGAGATGCTCAATACCATGGGTCTCGGGAATGCTCCCAACAAGGATGGTTTCGATAATTTTGTACATCTGCGCTATCACTTCACCTCCGGACTCGAATTCGTCCTGATGATGATCGAAGCCCACCGCTACTTTGGCACCGACCTGAAGCCCTGTCTTCCGGCCATTGAAGGGGCGGCGCGGTTCTTCGACACGTTCTACCGGAAAGAGAACAAGACGCGGACCGGCAGCGAGTTGAATGAGAAGGGGCAACTGGTCATCACGCCCGTCAACACGTTAGAAAGCGGAACGAACAACATCAACGGCACCGATTCGTTGTCGGGCCTCATCGCCATCAGCGAGGCGGTCCTCGCGCTGCCGGAGGGGACGATTCCAGCGGAAATGCGCGCGTATTTCCAAGGGTTCCGCAAGATCCTTCCGCCGATCGCCACCTACAAAGCGAACAATCGGACCGTCATTGCAACAGCATCCAACGCCTTGCTCGTAGCTCTCGATAGTGGCGAACTGCCGGCGCTCTATACGGTGTATCCCTTCAGCCTTTACGGCGTGGGCAAGCCGAATCTCGAAATGGCGCGGGACACGTGGGCTGCTGCATGGACCCGCTCAGGGGGGAATGCTTTCTGCTGGTGGTATGGCAACGTCATCGTCGCCAGACTCGGCCTGACCGAGGAGGCCCGCCGTTATGCGCTCACCAAGCTCCGATTTCCGCTCGACTACGCCTGCGTCAAGGGCGGGTGGTACAGGGGCGACAAGCCGGCGCGTACGCGCTTCCCCACCCTGTATGACGGGGGCGGCGGAGGCGGATCGGGCCCGTGCGAAACCCCCGACATGGACCACGGCGGCAACGCCATGGTCGGCCTGCAGGATATGCTGTTACAGACCGACGGCAAGCGCATCCTGCTCCTGCCGGCCTGGCCGCCGGATTGGGACGTGGATTTCAAGTTGCACGCGCCTGAGCAGACTACCGTGGAAGGGCAGGTGCGCGGCGGCAAGCTGGTGAATCTGCTGGTAACTCCTGCCCTGCGACGGGCTGACGTGGAGGTGCTGGCGCCGTACCGCGAGCAAGGGGTCGGACAATGAACACATGCTGCTCCATGCCCCCTGTCGCGCTGGCGTCCTTTCTCTCTGCGTCCGGAGGTGCAGGCGCCGCCCTCCCGCCCACGCTAGCCGTTGACCTTCGCGCCTGCAATGTGGTCTGGAGTTCCCCCTCAAAGGACTCCTTCGAGAGCATGCCGCTGCCGGGGGTGCGCGGCGCGGGCGCGAATGTGTGGGTGCAGGATGGGTCGCTGTGGATATACCTCGCGCACAATGGCGCGTATGACGAGTCCGGCGCGCTGCTGAAACTCGGCGCCTTGCGCCTGAAGCCGGTGGGCCTGGACTGGCGTGAACCGGCTGGCTTCAAGCAAGCGCAGGATCTGGCCACGGGGACGATTGCGGTGGAATCCACGACGAAGGACGGCACACAACTCAAACTGCGCCTGCGATTTTTGGGTGAAACCCTGGTGGTGGATGCCACCACCTCGCGGGAGCTGGTCTGGGAAACATCCTTCGGCACCTGGCGCGGGGCGGACCACGTCAACCCGGTGGGCGACGCGCTCCATTTCGTCCACAAGAATGGCGACAGCAAGACCGAGGAGAACCTGGCCCGAAGCCAGCACATCGCGCCCGAGGCCATGCTGAATCTCCTTCCGAGCCGCAATTTCGGTGGTGCGCTGGTGGCCAAGGGCGGCCTGAAGATCGCGGAACCCGCCCCGGTGGAATGGCAGACCTGGACCGGCAAGGAGTGGGCCGGCAGGACCGTCTCCGCCAAGGAGCAAGAGATTCTGGTGGCGCTCGGTGTCGGCAAGAACGCCGAGCCCGCGCAGTGGGAGGCGGCCGCCCGTTCGCTCCTGACCCCGGCGGTACGCAAGATGGCGGAAGCGGCGGAAGACGCGCGCTGGAATGAGTTCTGGGAACGCTCCTACATCTTCGTCGCGCCGCAGGGCGCTACGAACGACCCCGCGTTTCAGATTGGCCGCAATTACCAGCTCTTCCGCCAGATGCTCGCCTGCAACAAGGACGGCGAACTCCCGTTGAAATTTAACGGCGGCATCTTCAACACGGAGCCCCATCCCGAACGCATTCCGGTGCGCCTCAACAACTCGGGAGCCGGTACCGCCAAGGGATCGACTCCGGACTACCGGCGTTGGGACCACATGTTCCTCGGGCAGAACCAGCGCTGGCTGGGGTGGGGCGCGGTCGCCACTGGCGATGCCGACCTCCTGTCGCCGACCATTCGATTCTACCGCGACCGGTTGCCCATCGCCCGGGAGCGGGCGAAGAACCTCGGGGCGGATGGCGCGTGCTATCCGGAGGCGCTGGGCCTCGACGGCACCATCTGCGTTGCCCCCACCGGCCAGAGCATGTGCAGTGCCGCGCACCTGACCTACCACTTCTCGATGGGGCTGGAGCATGCGTGGATGGCCCTGCAGGGGCACGGCACGATGGGCACCGACCTTTCCGCCGATCTCCCGTGGATGACCGACATCGTGCGCTTCTTCGATTCGTTCTACCGCGCCCAGACGCTGGCCCGCACCGGGAATGAGTTCAGCGACGACGGCAAGCTGGTGCTTTATCCCCTCAACGGCCTGGAGCTCCTCGGCGGCGGCACCGACACCATCGAGACGGTTGCCGGCCTGCGCCGCGTCGTCGAAGGACTGCTTGCTCTGTCGAATCTGCCCGTCGCCGACCGCGCGTTCCTCGCGCGTGTGCAGGAGACCCTCCCCGAACTGCCCGTCATGGAACGTGCAGGAAAGAAGGTCCTCGCGCCGGCCGCCAAGTGGGAGCACGAATACAATCCTTGGGAATTTCCCGAGATGTACGCCGCCTGGCCCTATCGGCTGGTCGGCGTGACGCATCCCGAAACCCTCCAACTGGCGCGCGACACCTGGGCCACCGTTCCCATCCGCGGCGACAACCGGAGCCAACTGTTCTGCCGGACATACGACTTCTCGTGGCAGTCGCTGGTAGCCTACGCCGCCGCCCTCCGCCTGCCCGAGGTCAAGGAACTGGCCATCGCCAAACTCTCCGACGCGGCTGGTTGCGCCCGCTACCCGGCCTTTTTTGGTCCCGGCCATGACTGGATGCCCGACCACAACTGGGGCGGAAGCGCGATGGTCGGCTTGCAGGAAATGCTGCTCGCCCCGGACCCGGCTCCGAGCGGAAAACTGTATCTCCTCCCGGCCTGGCCGGAGGCTTGGGACGTGCGCTTCAAGCTGCACGCCCCGCAGAACACGACGATCACGTGTGAACTTCGCGCCGGCAAGATCGTGAAGCTCGAGGTCACTCCGGCCTCGCGTCGGAAGGATGTCGAGATCCTTGGCCCGATGCCGACGCCGCCTGCGCCACCCGTGCCGCCTGCGCAAGGACCTTAGACGAAGGAGAATAAAGGATGCAAATGAAACGGTTCTTGTTCGCAAGTGTTGTGGCCCTGAGTCTGGGCGTTTCCTCGGCGCTGGCCGACACGCCCCACTGGACCCAGCCGTACAATATCGTCTGGACCGAGCCCGGGACCAACGGGCTCTCTTCCATGCCGGCCGGCGGCGGCAATATCGGGCTGAATGTCTGGGCGCAAAATGATGGGGTTCTTTTCTACATCAGTTCGCCGGACAGCTTTAACGCGAACCAGGATCTGACGAAACTGGCCCGCATCCGCGTGACTGTGTCGCCCAATCCCTTTGCCGATTCGCTGCGGCAGGAACTCGACCTGGAATCCAACACCGTGCGGGTGAGCGGCCTCGCGGCGGACGGCGCTGCGGTCAACCTGCGTATTTGGGCGGATGCCCATCAGACGGTCGTGCATATTGAGGGGACGGCGACCAAGCCGGTCAGCGTGACCGCCACCCTCGAATTGGACGACAACTGGCAGATGGCTGCGCGGGCTTCCGACAACGGCGTAATCTGGAGCCGCCGCCTGCCCGCGCCGTCGGGTTACCGCGCCCGGATGATCGCCGCCTGGGGCTTGGGGGCAATCGCCGACAAGGTCCCCGACACCCTGGGCGATCTGACCTGCGGCGGACTGCTCGTGGGCGCGGGCTTCGCGCCCGGCGCGAGCGGGGCAGGCACAAACGAGGGGCGGCCGTGCAGCACCGCGCCTCTCAACACCGTGGAGCCCGTCACGACGTTCGCGTTGCGCGCCGCGCTGCGCGTCGCGCAGGACGCCACGCCGGACGCCTGGACCAACGAAGTGCGCCAGCTCGCGGCGCGGACCGCATCCACGCAGGCCGCCGACCGCGAGACGTCCGCGGCCTGGTGGCGCACGTTCTGGGACCGCAGCCGCATCGTGATCAATCCGGATTCCACGCATACGAACGATCCCGCGTGGGAAGTCGGCCGCAACTATCAGCTCTTCCGCGCCATGCTGGGTGTGAATTCCAGCGGCCGGTGCATGACCATGTTCAGTTGCGGACTCTTCGGCTGCAACGCCGACCCGGACTCCCGCCCCTGGAGCAATCAGAGTTTGACTGCCCAGAACCAACGCCTTCTCTACTGGCCCTTGCTCAAGTCCGGCGATGCCGACGTGCTGAAGGTGGGCACGGATTTCTACGCCCGCACCGCGGAGTTCCAGAACGCCCGCATCAAGCTCAAGTTCGGCGTGGACGGTGTCATCTACGACGAGTGCATGACCACCATGGGGTTCGGAACTTTTGCCAATACGAACGGCTTAGACAACGCCTTGCCCTACCACTTCACCTCAGGACTCGAGTTCGTCCTGATGATGATCGAGTCGCATCGTTACTTTGGCGAGGACCTCACCCCATACCTTCCGGCGATTGAGGGGGCGGCGCGGTTCTTCGACACGTTCTACCGGAAGGAGCACAAGAAACGGACCGGCAGCGAGTTGAACGAGCAGGGCCAACTCGTCATCTTCCCCGTGATGACCCTCGAGAGTTCCCCGGACAAGATCAACGGTGCCGATTCGTTGTCTGGGCTTATCGCGATCAGCGACGCGGTCCTCGCCTTGCCGGAGGGGACGATTCCGGCGGAGATGCGCGCGTATTTCCAAGGGTTCCGCAAGATACTTCCGCCGCTCGCCACCTACAAGGTAGGCAGGCTCACCGTCATTTCCTCGCAAGAGCCTCCAACGGGCGGACTTATCGGGAATGGGGAACTGCCGCAACTTTATCCGGTGTTCCCCTTTGGGCTCTATGGCGTGGGCAAGCCGGATCTTGACGTGGCGCGGATGACGTGGTCTATCGCGCCGGATGCAGGGAAAGCCGCATTTTGCTGGTGGCAGGGCAACATCTGGACCGCCCGACTGGGACTGACCGATGCGGCCCGGCACTATGCCCTCGTGAAGTTCCGTTTCCCGATCAGTTACGACCTTCCAGACAACGGTTGGTGGCACAAGGGCACGCCGACGCGCACGCGGTACCCCGCCTTCTTCGACGCCTTGGACGGCCCCGCCGACATGGACCACGGCGGCAGCGCCATGGTCGGCCTCCAGGAAATGCTGTTGCAGACCGACGGCAAGCGCCTTCTCCTCCTGCCGGCCTGGCCGCCGGATTGGGACGTGGATTTCAAGTTGCATGCCCCGGAGCAGACGACGGTGGAAGGGCAGGTGCGCGGCGGCAAGCTGGTGAATCTGCTGGTAACTCCTGTCCTGCGACGGGCCGACGTGGAGGTGCTGGCCCCATACCGTGATCCGATGACCCTTGCGATCGATCCGACCACGGTCGAAATGCGGCTCCCCGTCCAGTTCGACGCGACGCGCGTGACAAACGGTCTGAGCCGGAGCATCGCTTACGCATGGGATTTCGGAGACGGCGCCACGGCCCGCGAGGCGGTGGCGACGCATACCTATGAAAAAGCGGGAACTTATACGGTTTTCCTGCGGATGAAGGGAGTGGAAGGGCGCACGAACATCGCCAACGCCATCGTCACCGTGCGGCCTGCTGATACGGTGCCGCCGACCGTTGTTTCCGTGACTATGGCCGGCCGGTCAGACCGCATGGCCGTGCATTTCAGCGAGCCGGTGCGGCAGGAAGACGCCGAGACGGCCGCGAACTACGTGATCGCACCCGGAATCCAGGTGCTGGCGGCATCGTTGGCGGCAGATGGCGAAACCGTGACGCTGACGACTTCACCGCTCCCGTTTGGCGGCGGCGATTTTTCCGTGGCAGTGAAGAACATCCGGGACCGGGCACGCCAGCCCAACGTCATCGCCCCGGACACGCGGAAGCCTTTCCGCTATGCGCCGCTCTACGCCCGGTGGAAGCTGGACGAAGGAAAGGGTCTCGTGGCGGCGGACGCCTCCGGGAACAAGCGGGATGGAGCGCTGAAAGTCGGGAATACCGGAAAGAAGCCGGACGATGCGGCTCCAAAGGTGGGGCCGATCTGGACGAACGCGGCTGGACGTGTCGCGTTGAGCTTCGACGGCGTTGACGACATCATGGAGTGCCCGACGACCTTGGAGGATCTGGCGGTGCCGTTTTCCCTGTCATTCTGGATCAATCCGGCGGCCAATCGCGGGGATGCGGAAATCTTCGGCAACCACAGTCCCGACGGGGTGCACATGGTGCTGGTGCAAGGGGGCTTTGTGTTTGCCCCGTGCTACGTCGGCAAGGGTTTCATCAACTCGCCGCCGATGTCGCTGAAAGTGGATCAGTGGCAGCATGTGACCGTGGTCTGCGATGGCGAAAAGATCTTCTGCTACCTGAACGGCGAAGAGAAGAGCGCCGTGGCGGCCAAAGGCGATTTTCAGCCCAATCCGGACCTGACATTCAGGCTCGGACAAGGGTATAAAGAAGGGCGGTTCTTCCGCGGCCTGTTGCGAGATTTCCGCATCTACCGCACGGCGTTGTCGCCGGCGGAGGTGCAGGCGGTGATGAAGGAGTAGATGATCATGGGCATGTTTGAAACGGCTCTACGCCAACAACGGCCTGCGCATTCAGGGACTCCTCCAGATACACGCCGATTTCTGCCTCAGTGCGCGCGCCGGGTGCGCCGGCTGCCCGCTCGCGGAACGGCTGGGGTAGGGTTCAGGGTTCAGTGGAGCCTCCTGCCGATGGCCGGATGGGAAGCAGGATTGACAGTATGGAGAATAACGGAATGTAAATGAAACGAGTTCTATTTGGCAGCGTTCTGGCCCTGAGCCTGGGCCTGGCGGCGCGTGGCGACGACACGCCCCACTGGACCCAGCCGTACAACATCGTCTGGACCGAGCCCGGGACCAACGGGCTGTCTTCCATGCCGGCCGGCGGCGGCAATATCGGGCTGAATGTCTGGGCGCAGAATGACGCGATCGTCTTCTACATCAGTTCACCGGACAGTTTCAATGAACAGGATTATCTGACGAAGCTGGCCCGCATCCGTATCACCGTTTCGCCCAATCCCTTTGCCGTTGCGTTGCGGCAGGAACTGGAACTGGAATCCAACACCGTGCGGGTGAGCGGACGTACGGCAGACGGCACGGCGGTCAGCCTGCGTATTTGGGCCGATGCCCACCAGCCGGTTGTTCATGTCGAGGGGACCGCCGCCAAGCCGGTCAGCGTAACCGCGACCCTCGAACTGGACGGCAACTGGCAGATGGCTGCGCAGGCGGCTGCCGCCAACGGCGTCATTTGGAGCCGACGTGTATCTGGGCCGTCGGCTTACCGCGCCAAGATTATCTCGGATCAGAAACTGCAATCGATCGCCGACAAGATTCCCGATACGCTGGGCAATCTGACCTGCGGCGGGTTGCTCCTGGGCGCGGGGTTCGCGCCCGGCGAGAGCGGGACGGGCACGAACGAGGGGCGGCGGTGCGGCACCGCGCCGCTCAAAACCGTGGCGCCCGTCACGGCGTTCGCGTTGCGCGCCGCGCTGCGCATCGCGCAGGACGCGACGGCGGACGCCTGGACAAACGAAGTGCGCCAGCTCGCGGCGCGAACCGAATCCACGCAGGCCGCCGACCGCGAGACGTCCGCAGCCTGGTGGCGCGCGTTCTGGGATCGCAGCCGCATCGTGATCAATCCGGACTCCACGAAGACGAATGATCCCGCCTGGGAGGCCGGCCGCAACTATCAGCTCTTCCGCGCCATGCTGGCGGCGAATTCCAGCGGAAGATACCCGACCTTCTTCAATGGCGGGTTCTTCCTGTGTCACGCCGACCCCGATTCACGAGCCTGGGCCTTCTGCCGTTTCATGGGCCAGAACCAGCGCCATCTCTACTGGCCGCTGCTCAAGTCGGGCGATGCCGACATGCTGAGGGTGGGCACGGATTTCTTTGTCCGCGCCACGGAGCTCCAGAAGGCCCGCCTCAAGCTTTTCCTGGGCGTGGACGGAGTTGTCTACACCGAGGGCCTCAACACCATGGGGCTTTCGAGCCTTGGCGGCGAGCGTACGTTGGGCGGGTACGAGTTTTACAACACCTCCGGACTCGAGTTCGTCCTGATGATGATCGAGGCGCACCGTTACTTTGGCGCCGACCTGAAGCCCTGCCTGCCTGCCATCGAGGGCGCCGCGCGGTTCTACGACAACTTCTACCGGCAGGAGAACAAGAAGCGGGCCGGCAGCGAGTTGAATGAACAGGGGCAACTGGTCATCACGCCCGTCAACACGTGCGAAAGCAAAGCGGACAAGATCAACGGCACCGATTCGTTGTCGGGGCTCATCGCCATCAGCGAGGCGGTCCTCGCGCTGCCGGAGGGGACGATTCCGCTGGAGACGCGCGCCTATTTCGAAGGGTTCCGCAAGATCCTCCCGCCGATCTCCACCTACAAAGTAAAAGGAAAAGGCACCCTCATTTCCCAGCAACAGACTCCAACCGGCGGCTATATTGGGAATGGCGATCTGCCGCAGCTCTATTCGGTGTATCCCTTCAGCCTTTATGGCGTGGGCAAACCGAATCTCGAGATGGCGCGAAACACGTGGGGCGGCGTGCGGGATGGCACAGGGGGGAATGCCTTCTGCTGGTGGTATGGCAACGTCATCGTCGCCAGACTCGGACTGACCGAGGAGGCCCGCCGCTATGCCCTCACGAAGCTCCGTTTCCCGCTCGACTACGCCTGCCCCAAGGGCGGGTGGTACAGGGGCGACAAGCCGGCGCGTACGCGCTTCCCCACGATGTATGACGGTGGCGGCGGCGTGGGCGGAACGGGTCCGGACGACACCCCTGACATGGACCACGGCGGCAGCGCCATGGTTGGCCTGCAGGATATGCTGTTGCAGACCGACGGCAAGCGCATCCTGCTCCTGCCAGCCTGGCCGCCGGATTGGGACGTTGATTTCAAACTGCACGCGCCCGAGCAGACGACCGTGGAAGGGAAGGTGCGCGGTGGCAAGCTGGTGAATCTGTTGGTAACCCCTGTTTTGCGGCGGGCCGACGTGGAGGTGCTGGCGCCATTCCGTGATCCGCTGGTCATCGCGGCCGATCCCGCCAGTGTCGAAATGTTGCTTTCAGTCCGGTTCGACGCGACTTCGACGTCAAACGGTCCGGGCCGGATCGCCGCCTACGACTGGGATTTCGGCGATGGCGCCACAGCCCGCGAGGCGGCGGCGACGCATGCCTATGAAAAGGCGGGGACCTATAGGGTCCGTCTGCAGGTGAAGATGGATCAGGGGCGGATGGATACCGCCTACACCACCGTCACGGTGCGGCCCGTGGATACGGTGCCGCCGACCGTTGTTTCCGTGAACGTGGGCGGACGACCTGACCGCGTTGCCGTTAGATTCAGCGAGCCGGTGCGGCAGGAAGACGCCGAGACGGCCGCGAACTACACGCTCGAACCCGGAATCAAGGTTCTGGCGGCTTCGCTGGGGGCGGATGGCGCCACAGTGACGTTGACGACTTCACCGTTCCCATTGGGCGGAGGCGAATTTGTTCTTGCGGTCAGCACTATCCGGGACCGGGCGCGCAAGCCCAACGTCATCGGTCCGGCCACGCGGAAATCCTTCCACTATGCGCCGCTCTACGCCTGGTGGAAACTGGACGAAGGCAAGGGACTCGTGGCCGCAGATGCCTCGGGGAACAAGCGGGATGGCGGTCTGAAAACCGGGGATACCGGAAAGAAGCCGGAGGACGGCGCGTTGAATGTGGGGCCAACCTGGACCCATGCGGAGGGGCGTGCGGCTCTGAGCTTCGACGGTGTGGACGACATCGTTGAGTTTCCGACGACGCTGGAAGACCTGAGTCTGCCGTTCTCGATCGCCTTCTGGGTGAACCCGGCGGCGCTGCAGAATGGCATGGTGAATATTTTCGGCAATCACCCGCCCGGCATCGTCATGCAGAATGATGGCGGCGGAAACCGGTTTGCATTTCATTGCTACAACCACTGCGCGCCGGGGCCGGTGGATCTGACCGCGGGCCAGTGGCAACACGTGGCCATTGTCTGCGACGGAAAAAAAGCGTTCTGCTACCTGAACGGCGTGGAGAAGAGTAACGCCGCAGCCAAAGGCGATTTCCAGGCCAATCCGGACTTGACCTTCCGGCTGGGACAAGGCTATGAGACAGGGCGGTTCTTCCGCGGCCTGTTGCGGGATTTCCGCATCTACCGCACGGCGTTGTCGCCGGCGGAGGTGCAGGCGGTAATGAAGGAGTGAATAATCATGGGCATGTTTGAAACGACGGGCAGGTGGGAGGCGGGGGCGGATCGCAAGGAGAATACCCTGCGCAAACTCGAACGGATGAAGACGGCTTTGAGCCATCGGGAGCCGGATCGGGTTCCGATCAGCGACTTTTTCTGGGGCGGGTTTATCCGCCGCTGGCGCCAGGAATTGAATCTGCCGGCCGACGCGAACCCGTACTACTACTACGACCTGGACTGGATTGCAACCGTCCCCAACATGGATCCCTGGATCCGCCCCTTCGAGACGCTCCGGGAGTCGCCGCACGAGGTGACCGTCAAGACGGGGTTTGGCGCCATCCTGCGCAAGGTGCACGATATTCCCATGCCGGAGTTCGTCGGGTGGGAACTGGACACGCTCGAGAAGCTGGAGGCGGCGGTGGCGACGTTTGACAGTCCGCATGACCGGCGACGTTACTTCGAAGCGGGCGACAACCAGATTGCGGGGGTCGGGGATGGCTTTGAGCGCAATAGTCCGCCCTGGGTGAATACGGTGAACTCGCTCTGGCCGGATTTCCCGGTCTTCGGGAGCATCATCGAAGTCAACGAGTGCCTGACGCGCCTGATAGGGCCGGAGAACCATCTGCTCTGGCTCGGGATGGAACCGGAGCGGATGGCGGCGGTGGTCGCGCAGATCGGGCGGTTCTATCTTGAATGTGCCCAGGCGCAGATCGCGGCGGCGGCCGGAAAACTGGATGGCTTTGTCATCTGGGGCGACATCGCGTACAAGTGCGGCACATTCATGCATCCTGCGTTCTGGAGGGAACACTACAAGCCGTGGGTGAAGGCCATTGTGGAGCATTGTCATCGGCAGGGGCTGATGGTAATCTACCACGGGTGCGGGAATGTGCAGGCGGTGATGGACGATTTCGCGGAAATCGGCGTGGATGCCTATAATCCGCTGGAAGTGAAGGCGGGCATGGATGTGGTGGACTTGCGGAGCCAGTTGGGGCACTCGATCGGCTTCTGCGGGAACAGCGATGTGCAGATCTGGGAGAAAGGCGACCCGGTGGAGATCCGCCGCGAAGTGGTGCGGAAACTGGAGGCGGCCAAAGGCGGAGGCTATATCTTTCAGTCCGACCACAGCGTCTCGTCAGCGGTCAGCGGTAAGACCTATGATTACATCGTCAAGTTGGTGCGGGAGTTCGGCAAATATCCCCTGGCTCTGGGCGCGTTCGATGAAGCGATGTCCTGATGCGGGTATGGAGGTACGATGAAGCGATACGGTTCCGTGATTGGCGTCCGGGAAGACAAACTGGCCAGGTACAAGAAACTGCATGCGGCGGTGTGGCCCGCGGTGCTTGCCATGATCAAGCGGTGCAACATTCGGAATTATACCATTTACCTGCGCCGGATGCCGGACGGCAACACCTATCTGTTCAGCACGTTTGAGTATATCGGGAAGGATTTCAAGAAGGACATGGCCCGAATGGCGGCCGACAAGACCACGCAGGAATGGTGGGCCGAATGCATGCCGTGCCAAGAACCCCTGAAAAACCGGAAGAAAGGCGAATGGTGGGCGGGTATGACAGAGGTGTTCCATTGCGATTAATAAGATGAGCGACATCGGCCTAGCGCTTCAACTGGAGCAGGATCCGGAAAGCAGGTTGGTGTTTTACTGGAGGCAAGAGAGTGACCCGACTCCCGTCGGTCGTCGCGTCATTTGTCCGGACGCGACGAGCGCGGCGAGTCGAGTCCGCTACGGGACACACAATGAATAGACGACAACTTCAGGCGGCATCTGAGCAGGCCCGGAAGCGCGCTGTCGAGTTGGGCGAGGCCGGAGACACCGCGGCGGTCACGGAGCTTGTGGCGCTCTGCCGCCATGCAGGCCCGACTGTCCGGCGTGCGGCCGCTTCGGCGTTGGGCAAGCTGGCGACCGATGCCACGGTCCGTGCCGCCGTGCCGATGTTGTGCGAATTGGCTCGCGATGCCCACCCGCAAGTGCGCCAGTATGCCATGCTGGCGCTCGGCAAGATTGGCGACGAAGCGGCGCTGCCTGTGTTGCGCGATACAGCGAACCGTGCTTCCGGCCAGCCGGACTACGTGCTGGCCGCCGCCCTCAAGGCCATCGAGCAGATAGAGGCGGCGACACAGGCACAGCAGAAGTGCTCGCCTGTCGCTTGTTCGCGGTGCGGACGAGAGACCTCTGGCGACGAACGCCAGATCTCCGAGACGCAGTTTCAGCGCGTGTACTGTTCGGCCTGTTTCGATGCCGTCTTCATCGAGCGCCGCAACTTCGACATGAAAGTGCAGAACCAGAAGACGATCCTGACGGCCGACCGCACGGTAGTGCAGTCGCGCGGCGAGCGGCAAATCGCGGACTGGATTGCCGCGCATTCGATCGCGTATCGTTACGACGACAAGTTCCAGATCATCCAAGGCTATGCCATTCGCCCCGACTTCTACCTGCCTCGTTACGATGTCTACATCGAGTATTGGGGCCTGGACACCACGGACTACAAGATCGGCATGCTGCTGAAGCAGAAGCTCTACCAGCAGGAGGGCAAGAAGTTGATTTCGCTCTATCCGGCGGACTTGCCAGTGCTCGACAAGAAACTCGCGGCGGAGTTGCAGGCGGTGATGAAGGAATAAGATGAGCGACATCGGCACAGCGCTTCAACTGGAGCAGGTCTCCAAGCGGTACACGGGCATGCTGGCCGTGGATGGCGTGGATTTCGACGTTCGCGCCGGTGAAGTGCATGCCCTGATCGGCGAGAACGGCGCGGGCAAGTCCACGTTGATGAACATCATCGCCGGCGCGTTCGCGGATTACACGGGGCGCATTCGGATCGGCGGCCAGGAGGTGGCGCTGCATTCGCCGGGCGCCGCGAAACGGCACGGCATCCAGATGATCCACCAGGAACTGAGTCTCGCCCGGACGCTGAGCGTGGCCGAGAACCTGCTGGCCGGTCGCCTGCCGGTGCTCCATGGGATTCTGGATCGGCGGGCGCTCAGGGCGGAAGCGCGCGCCCTGCTCCAGCGGGTCGGGCTCGACCAACTGCATCCCGCGACGCTGGTGGAGGACATCGGCCAGCACGAGGCGCAACTGGTCGAGATCGCCAAGGCGCTCGGGAACCGCCCCTGCATCCTGGTCATGGACGAACCGACCTCCGCGCTCAGCCGCGACGAGGTCAAGCACCTGTTCGAGATCGTTCGCAACCTGCGGCGGCAGGGTCTGGCGATCGTCTATATCTCGCACCATCTGCCCGAGATCCTGGAAATCGCCGACCGGGTGACGGTGATGCGCGACGGCAAGAAGATCGCCACACGGGAGATGCGCGACGTCACGCAGGCCGACTTGGTGGAGATGATGGTGGGCCGCGCGGCCGCCGCGGATTTGTACTCCCGCAAGGCGCGCCCGGCGCCGGGCAGGGAGAAACTTCGGGTCCGGGGGTTGACCCGCACCGGCGTCTTTCACGACGTCTCTTTTTCCGTCCGCAGCGGGGAAATCCTCGGCATCGGAGGCTTGGCGGGATCCGGAAGGACCGAACTGGCGCGGGCCCTGGTGGCGGCGGATGCGCTGGACGCGGGCGCACTTCTGCTCGACGGACGTCCGGTCCGGCCGAAGCGCCTGAGCGATGCCATCCGCCTGGGGATGGCGTATCTGCCGGAAGAACGGAAGACCCTGGGTTTGGCGCTGCGGCTTTCGGCTGGCGAGAATCTGCTGGCCGCGTTGATTCCGAGGCTGACCCGGCGCTGCCACTATTCCGCCCGCCGCGGCGACGGCACGTTGGGCAGACTGATGGGGCTGCTGCAGGTTCATCCTTCCGACCCGCAGGTCACGGTTCGCAACTTGTCCGGAGGCAACCAGCAGAAGGTGCTGCTGGCAAAATGGCTCGCGGTCGAACCGCAGATCCTGATCCTCGACGAGCCGACGCGCGGTGTGGATATCGGGGCCAAGGTCATCATTCATCGCGCCATCGAGGACGTGGCGGAGCAGGGGCGCGCCGTCATCCTGATCTCATCGGACCTCCCGGAACTCGTCTCGCTGTCCGACCGCGTCCTGATCCTGCGGCACGGTCGGCTGATTCGCGAGATGCCGCGGGAGTCGCTGAGTGAGGAAGCCGTGCTTCTGGCCGCCAACGGGGGGATGGGCGATGCCTGAGCGCACAGGATATTCCGCTCGCTCGCTGAGCGGGCTGTTTCACCGGGCCGGCATCTTCGGTGCCGTGGCGCTGATCCTGGCGATCGGCGCCCTGGTAAGCCCGAAGTTCCTCACGGCCGGCAATCTGCTGAACACGGTGGACAGCGTCATGCTGCTGGGGATCGTGGCGGTCGGCGTGGCGTTCGTAACGTATTCGGGGCATTATGCGGATCTGTCCGTGCCCACCATCATGGCATTTTCCGGCGTGATGGCGGTGGAGATGCTACGCTTCGGGTTTGTTCCGGCGTTGCTCGCCGGCCTGGCCACCGGATTGGGCATCGGGCTGATCAATGCGCTGATGGTCGGCAGACTCCGCGTGAATCCGATCATCTGGACCCTGGCGATGTCCTATCTGACCATGGGCGTGATGCGCTGGCTCTGGTCGAATCAGCAGATCTACCCGGACGTGAAGGGCGGCGATACCGGCGCGGGAAGGCTCTTCACGGAGCTTTACCGGCATGAGGTTTTCGGGCGGATCACGCTGCCGATGGTCGTCCTTGCGCTGTTTGTCGTGACGGGGCATTACGTGCTCACGCGAACGGCCTTCGGGCAGCAGCTCAAACTGGTGGGATCGAATCCGTCCATGGCCGCCATGACCGGCGTGCGGATGCCCCGGACGGTAGGCCTGGCCTTTGTGCTCTCGGCGCTGGCGGCTTCGGCGGGAGGCATTCTGATCACCTCGCTCTCCAAGGTGGGGGCCTACTACAACGGCGAAGGCTACGATTTCGACGCCGTCACGGCCGTGGTGCTGGGCGGCGTGACGTTGACCGGCGGACGCGGCAGCATGCTCGGCGTGCTCGGCGGCGTGCTGATGCTCGGCCTGATGAGCAACATCCTGACGCTGTTGGGCGTGGACACGTTTGCGCAGCGGATCGTCAAAGGGGCGGTGTTTTTGGCGGTGGTAAGTGTCAGCAGCCTTCTGGCAAGGAGAATGGGGCGTGACGATGCGTAAGGAACGGATCACCTCCCTGCTCGCGGCCCTGGATCGCAACCGGATCTATGTGCTGCTGGCGCTCGTGTTTGCGATCATGCCGCTGGCGGCCCACGGCTTCGGCACCGTCAACAATCTCACCACCGTGCTGAAGTCCTCGTGTTTGAACGCCACGGTGGCCATCGGCTTCACGCTGGTGCTGATCTGCGGCGAACTGGATTTGACCATTGGCGCCACGTTGACGCTGGGTGCCATGCTGACGATCGGGTTGCAGCCGCACCTGGGGCGGCCGGGGAGTTTCCTGGTCGCCGTGGCGGCCGGTGCGCTGGTGGGCCTGTGCAACGGATTGATCGTCACGAAGGCCCGGGTCAACTCCTTCATCGCGACGCTGGGGAGCATGACGATCCTGCAGGGGATCATTTACATCTACAGCCACGGCGCGTCGGTCAGCGTGACCGGCCCGGCGGATTTCAGGCTGGCCGACTTTCTCGAAAAGCCGTTTGTGCCGTTGCTCACGCCACGGGTGCTGATCACTGTGGCGCTGGTGGCGTTCGCGCAAGGCTTCCTGACGTGGACACGGACCGGGCGCAACTTCTTTCTTGTCGGCGGGAACAGGGAAACGGCCTGGTTCTCAGGCGTCAACCCGGCCCGTTACGTGGTCGGAGCTTTTGTGGTGTCGGGCGCGAGTGCCGCGGTCGGCGGGGCCTTGTTCGGCTTGAGCATGTGCTCCGCGACGTCCAATCTTGGCGCCGGTTGCCTGATGGACGTGATTGCCGCGACGATTGTCGGAGGTACGGCGATGACCGGCGGCAAGGGAAGCGTCTTGCGCAGCGCGCTCGCCGTGCTGACATTCACGGCCATGTTCAATGGCTTCAACGGCATGGGATTTCCCAGCGAGCTCAAGATTCTGATCGCAGGCCTGGTGCTGGCGCTGGTGGTCATACACGAGGCGGCGGCCGCCCGGCGGCATGAACGGGCCCGGGGGCGGCGGCCGATGTTGATGGAAGAACTGCGGAGAAAGGCTCCGCTACAAAAAAAGGAGAGCAGAACATGAAGCGTCAGATCAGGAATGCGGTTGTGCTGCTGGCGGCGGGCGCGGTGCTGGCGGGTGTCACGGGTTGCGGCAAACAGCAACCCGCAGCGGCAGGTGTGGGCAGGGCCGATGCCGCGGCCAACCTGGCGGAGTCGCTGAAGGTTGATCTTTCGGAACTCAAGTCGCAGGACGGCCAGCCGTTGCTGCTGGCGCTCGAAACGAAGACGCCGCCGCCGCGCCCCGAGGATCCGGACACGCTTCCGGAGACCGACCCGGGCCACTGGTACGACATGGAGTATGCGGGATGGAACACGGCGAAAGAGAACATTCCGTCGTCGCCGAAGGATGGCGCCATCGGCAAGCGCGTGATCGCCATCATCAATGGAGACCATCCGTATCTGACCGCCTACAGCGCCGGCATGAAGAAAGTAGCCGAGGCCTACCGGATGAAACTGCGGATTCTCTCGCCCAACTGGAAGGTGGATGTGCAGAACCAGATGCTTGATGAAGCCGTGAACGAGAAGCCGGACCTGATCATCCTGATCGCGCTCGACGCGAAAGTGGCCATCCTGCAGGTCCGAAAGGTCAACCAGGCGGGCATTCCGATCATCCTGAGCAACATGCACCCGGACCACGAGGCCATGCGGTACGCCATCTGCTGGACCGGGCCGGATGACTGGGGCCAGTTCCGCATGCTGGCCAAAGTCTGGGCGGACACATTGAACCGCACGGGCGGCGTGGCCTACGTGCGGCATGCGCCCGGTGGATCGCCCTTCTTTGCGCGCACCTTCGGGCCGATCAGCGAACTGACCGCGTATGCGCCGGAAATCCAGACGCTCGACATGCAGGCGCCGGGATTCGAGGCGGCCAAGACGCAGCAGGTGGTCTCGGACTGGATCATGCGGTTCGGGGACAAGCTCGTCGGCATTTGCGCCGCAGACGATTCGGCGCAGGCCATCGGCATCGTGGAGGCCTGCAAGAAGGCGGGCCGGAGCGATATCGTGGTGGTGGCCGCCGGCAACAGCAAGGTGGGCATGGATGCCGTCAAAGCGGGCGAGATCCACGCGATCACGTATCAGTCCGCCGAAGCCGACGGCGCCGTGGCGCTGAAGGCTGGCGCCGACTGGTTCAACGGTTTGACGGTGGAACCCGTCCGTTACCTGCCGAAACACGTCATCACGCGCGACGATGTGGAGAAGTTTCTTCCCCCTCAATGGTAGGATAGGGTCTAGCATGAACTCACGTGAACGAGTATTGACCGCATTTGCCCATCGGGAGCCGGACCGTGTTCCGTTATGGTTCGGCATGTCCCATACGTTCGTCGCCAAGGCGCTGAACGAATTGGGGCTGCAAGACGAAGAGGCGTTGCGCCGCCGGCTCGGGGATGATTTCAGGCGGGTCTTCGCCGCGTACGACATTCCCAAAACGCCACTTCCCAAGGGGGTGGTCAGTCGCACGATTTTCGGGGTGGACCGATTGGGGTACGAGTACGGACAACCGGCCTCGCATCCGCTGGCGGACGCCTCGCTCCGGCAGGTTCATGACTATCCCTGGCCCGATCCGACCTGTGTCAATGTCTCGGGAATCCGGGCGGCGGCCAAGGCCCGGCGTGACGAGTTCGCGATTCTGGGGGGCGATTGGTCGCCCTTCTGGCACGACGCGATCGATCTGCTGGGCATGGAGAACCTTTATCTGAAGATGTACGACGAGCCGGAACTCGTTGACGCGCTGATGACGCATCTGGTGGATTTCTATGCCGGGTCCAGCCGCAGGATCTTCGACGAGGCCGGCGATCTCATCGACATCTTCTTCATGGGCAACGACCTGGGCAGCCAGACCGGTCCGCTGCTGGGTCCCGAGTTGTTCGGGCGGTTCATCCTGCCGCATCTCCGGCGGCTGATTGATCTTGGGCATGCGTACAACCTGAAGGTGCAGATGCACTGTTGCGGCGGGTTCGCGCCGCTGATTCCGCAGATGATCGAGGCCGGGCTGGACGCGCTGCAGGCGATTCAACCCGATTGTTGCGGGATGGAGCCGCAGGATCTCAAGGCCCGGTTTGGCGATCGTATCGTGTTCAACGGCGGCATTGATTCGCACCATGTCCTGATCGATGGCACACCCGCGAGCGTCCGTGAGGACACGCGGCGGGTGTTGGAGATCATGAAGCCCGGCGGCGGATTCGTGGCGGGCGCCAGCCACGATTGGATACTGGAAGAAACGCCGGTGGCGAACATCGTGGCAATGGCGGACGCCGTAATGATGTGAGATCGGTTGACGGTCGATATGCAGATCACGAACGATCCCATTACGGGGCTGACTGCGCAGGAACTGGTTGACCGGTTCGGTTCGCTCGGCATGACGCTGCGTCTGGCGCGCAAGCTTCAGTCGTCCGCCCTGCGGCACGGCGCCTGGCCCGAGGATGACTCCACGATTTCGCAGCGCTGGCTCGCCGAGATCCGCCGCCACCTCTGCATTCCACGCCTGACGCTCGTCGACCGCCGGGTGTCGGCCGGCGACGGGTTTTGCAAGTACCTCTTTGCCGCCGACGACGGCGCGCGTTTCGAGGCGGTGCTCATCCCGCTCGCCCACCGGCCCGGCGCCGCCAAGGCCGTCGTCTGCGTCAGTTCGCAGGCGGGCTGCGCGATGGGCTGCGCCTTTTGCGCGACGGGCCGCCTCGGCTGCGCGCGCAATCTGGAGCCGTGGGAGATCGTCGCCCAGGTTGCCCAGATCCGACGCGACACGTCCCTGCCCGTGCGGGGCGTCGTCTTCATGGGCATGGGGGAGCCGCTCCTGAACATCGACGCCGTCCTGCAGGCGGCGCGTATTTTTTCCGAACCCTCGGGCCTCGCCATCGCCGCCAAGGCCATCACCCTCTCCACCGTCGGCATCGTCCCCGGCATCCGCCGGCTCGCGCGCGAGCCGCACGCCTTCAAACTGGTCGTTTCCCTCACCTCGGCTGATGCCGCCAAGCGGTGCAGCCTCATGCCGGTCGAGGCGGTCCACTCGTCTGGCGACCTGCGCGCCGCGCTCGCCGAGTACCACGCCGCGACCGGCCGGCGCGTCACGCTCGCCTGGATCCTCATCTCCGGTTTCAACACCGCCGCCGATGACGCGCGAGCGCTCGCCGACTGGGTGGGCGACCTCCCGGCGCAAATCGATTTGATCGATGTGAACGATGACACCGGCGCTTTTCGTCCGCCAGACGACGTCGAGCGCAACGCGTTTCGCGACGCCCTGCGCCTTCATCTCGCCGCCCCCGTCATTCGGCGCTACAGCGGCGGCAAGGACATCCACGCCGCCTGCGGCATGCTCGCCGCACAGGCCCCATGAATGACGTCACTTCTCGGACGGCGGAAGGACACTGGAGAACCAGCCCCAAACGGACTCGGAGGCCGGTGTCTCCTTCTGGTTATGCAACTGGCATTGGCATCCAACTGATTATCTTAAATCCGGGGAGCTTCCGGGTTTGTGGGGGGATTTCTCATCGACTCGCATCGCAGCCATATCGTCGGCCCTCGATGAAGCGGGTGGTTTAAGTGAAACCGGTTAAGAAGGCGAGTAAAGATGCGATTAAGTGTAGGTCATCCCACACACTATCTTAAATGGCACACTTACTCCACCTGCTTACTCGCTCCCTCATGGCTCTCGGACATGACCTCGCATCACATATTCAGGCACTTTTGCCACTTCTGGCTCTCGACGCCGTTGCGAGGGGTCTGCATTCGTGGCGAAGCCGGAAAAAGCGGTGTCGCGCGGAATACCGCTTGCCACCGCACTCCAAGACGCTGCCGCCGGGACGGAGGGCTTCGGGACGCCGCGCCAGCCATTTTGGAGTGCGGTGGCAAGCGGTATTCCGCACGACACCGCTTTGAGGAAGCGCAGGGAATCAGGTTTCAGGATGCCAGGGTTCAGGCCGGAAACGCCTCCTGAACCCCGAACCCTGAACCCTCCGCTTGCACAAACCGGAGGTTTTGCAAGCCCTCCAAAACGAGAATTGCCCTGGGGACCCTCCCGTCCAACCTTGCCATCCGAGGCGCGATTTCAGTATGATAGCAGCCGTGTGTAAATAATGAGGAAGGAACGTGCAATGTCCGTGAAGCAATGGAAGCCGGTCGTTCGGGGATTTGATCACATGTTGCATGGGGGCGACTACAACCCGGACCAGTGGCTGCAGGAGCCCCAGGTGATTGCGGAAGATTTTCGGATGATGCCTTTGGCCGGGTACAACCTCGTCTCCATCGGAATCTTTTCATGGGTGAGTTTGGAGCCGGAAGAGGGACGCTACACGTTTGACTGGCTGGACGACATCATGGACCGCGTGGCCAAGGCCGGGATGAAAGCGGCGCTCGCGACGCCTTCGGGCGCGAAGCCGACGTGGATGTCCGAAAAATATCCCGAGATCCGCCGCATGGACGTTAACGGCGCGCGGGAGCTTTCCGGGTTTCGTCACAACCATTGCTTTACGTCGCCCGTATACCGCAAGAAGGTGGCTGCCATCAACGGGCGCCTGGCCAAGCGCTACGCTAAGCACCCAGCACTCGGCATTTGGCACCTGTCCAACGAGTATGGCGGCGAATGCCACTGTCCGCTCTGCTACGAGGCGTTCCGCACGTGGCTTAAGCGCAAGTACGGGACGCTGGACGCGCTGAATACGGCGTGGTGGAGTACGTTCTGGAGTCACACCATCACCGATTGGGACCAGATCCGCGCGTATGACTGGTCGCTCGATGGCCTGATGCTCGACTGGCGACGGTTCGTGTCGTACCAGACCACGGATTTCATGCGGCACGAGATTGCCGCAGTCCGGAAGTTCACACCGCATGTTCCCGTGACCACGAACATGATGGGCACCTATCACCGCCTGAATTACGCCGTGATGGCTGACCACGTGGACGTGATTGCCAACGACTCTTATCCCAACTATGGGGACCAGGACGACATGTGGCGCCAGGCGGGATGGATCTCCTTCAACCATGACGTCGAACGCGGGCTGCGGCATGGGCAGCCCTTCATCCAGATGGAGTGCTCGCCTTCGTATACCAACTGGTCGAAATATTCCCAGCTCAAGCGACCGGGCGTGCACCGTCTGGAGTCTCTGGCGGCAGTGGCGCATGGCGCCGAGGGCGTCATGTACTTCCAATGGCGGAAGGGACGCGGCGGATTCGAGAAAAACCACGGTGCGGTCGTGGACCATGTCGGCCACGAAAACACCCGGGTCTTCCGGGATGTCGCCGAGGTGGGGGATATCCTCCGGAAGCTGCAACCGGTCCGAGGCGCCGGCGTCGAATCCGAGGTGGCGGTCATCCACGACTGGAATGCGCGCTGGGCGCTCGAATTCACAGCCGGACCCGGCGCTCCAAGCGACCGCGATTGCTGCGACGTCAGTTGTTCGCACTACCGCTCGTTCTGGAAGCGAGGCATCAACGTGGACATCATCCGGCCGGATGAGGATCTGGGCCGATACCGCCTGGTGGTCGCACCGATGCTGTACCTGGTGAACGACGGCATGGCCGCGCGTCTGCGGGCATTTGTCAAGAATGGCGGGACGCTGGTCATGACGTATCTGTCGGCGGTCGTGGGCGATACCAACCACTGCCACCGGGGCGGCTGGCCGGGAGCGGGACTCCGCGAGGTGTTCGGTATCTGGGCCGAGGAGATCGACCATCTGACCGAGAAGGATCTGCAGACGCTCAACGCGCGCGCCACGAACAGTCTGGGGTTAACGGGTGAATTCAAGGCGCATACGTTCTGCGATCTCATTCACGCCGAAGGCGCCGAAGTGGTCGCCACCTACAGCAGCCAGTTCTACAAGCAGACCCCGGCAGTTACCGTGAACACGTGGGGCAAGGGCAAGGCGGTCTACATCGGCGCCAAAACAGACGAAGACTTCCTCGACGCCTTTTACGGTGCGATGGGTGCAAAGCTCGGCATTCGCGCGGCGGTGTCGGGCAGGATGCCAGAGGGCGTTCTGGTCCGGACGCGCACGGACGGCACGAACATCTGGACCTTCGTGCTGAACTTTCGGCGCACCCCGCAAACCGTGGTGCTTGGCAAAGGCCGCCGCCGCGACCTGATCACCGGCAAGTCCGTCGGCGAACGGCTACGGCTGCCGGGATACGGGAGCGCGGTTCTGGCGAACAGGGCGTGACGACGTCGGTGTGCTTGGACAGAAGGAGCATCTGCCATGATGAATATCAGGGAACGACCCTCCGCCATTCTGTATCACGGTCGGAGCGGGAGACCGGCGTGTGTGCTGGGTGTGGCGTTAATAATGGGAGTGTGTGTCATGATGGGATGCAAGACGACCGGACGGCTGTCCGAATCAACACCGGAGGCACCGTGGCCGGCTTTTGCGATTCCACAAATGGCGGCAGTCCTCATCGACGGCGAGGCGTCGGATTGGGGCGACCGCGGATTCCGCGTGGATGCGCTGATTCCTGACCAGGAGGCGATGCCGTCTTCCCAGGACTGCGCGGCGAGCATGCGGCTTGGGTGGAACGACGCCGGTCTGCTCGTGCTGTTGGATGTGGCGGGACGCGACTGGAGCGAGGCGGAAAAGATCACCGAACTCTTTGGCAACGACTCGGTGGAGTTTTATCTGGCGCGCTACCCGGGTTCGGCGGATCGCTGTCAGTGGCTGGTGGCCCCGGGCATGGATGCTCGGTTCCCCGAGCCGCGGGTCAATCTGCAGGAATTTGGAACGTCGCCGAGGTTTCGGCAGCCTGCGGTCGCGCCGAATGTGGCACGTCTGCGGACGGCGACCGGATACCGGCTGGAGCTGTTGTTGCCATGGAAAACGGTGGGGATCGCGCCGAAGACCGGGGACGAGGTGGCGTTTCAGGTCATGGTGAACAGCCACGGGCGTCAGGGGCGACCGGCGGATCACCTGGTGTGGTTTCCGATGACCGGCGCGGCGTTTGACAGCCGCAAACTACATCGTCTCCGGCTTGCCGACAAGCCGGGTCCGCCTGTGACGGCTCGCGCCCGGGTGCGGGTCAAATTCCGCGAGTTCAAGACCGCATGCGAGGTGTTTGCGCCGCTGTCGGCTACCGGGCAGGTCGTCCGGCTGCTGACCTCCGACGGGGTGCTGGCTTCCGGAACCCTGACGGCGGGCGCCGATGGATACGCCTGTGCCACACTGAACGGTTCCGCGACGGATGATCGGGTGGTCTATCTGGAGGTGAACCGGCAACGGGCGGATGTCATCCCATTGGATCTGCCCCGGGCGGAAATGGCGATCGAAACGGATGTGCGTCTGGAAACGGCGGGGAAGCGCCTGACGGTCGTTCTCACGCTCCCGGATGTGCCGTCGCCAGGCTATCGCGTGGCGCGTCGACAGCCCGGTGCGGCGTGGCAGGTCTTGACGAACTGTGCGCCGGCCGGCGCGTTCCGCGACACCGGGGTGGATCCGGAAAAGATCTATGAATATGCCGTCGTGCGGGACGGCGATGCTCCGTCCACGGATTATTTCTGGACCGGTAGCAGGATTCCCGCGCGCGACCGGCGCGGCATCCTCCTGTTGATCGTCGAGCGTTCGCAGGCCGAAGCGCTTGTGGCAGAGATCCGCCAACTGATGTTTGACCTGGCCGGCGACGGCTGGCAGGTCGTGCGAAACGATGTACTGACCACGCAAGAGCCGTCCGAGATCAGGCAGTGGATCCGTGCCGAGTACGATCGCGCCCCGGCCGAGGTGAACACCGTGCTGCTCCTCGGGCGTGTGCCCGTGTTCCACGCTGGCACTGCGCGGCCGGACGGCCACGGGCGCGGCGCGTCGCCGGCGGACGTGTATTACGGGGCGCTGGAAGGTGACTGGGCCGACGCGGCCGCAGACGGAGAGGAGAAGAACTCCAGAGACCGCCGACGAGGCCGCAACGAAATTCCCGGGCGGGTGCAACTGGCCGTGGGCCGGATTGATTTTTCCAGCATGCCGGCGTTCGGGATCGACGAGACGGCGCTGATGCGTCGTTATCTCGTACGCAATCACGCCTACCGGCACGCGCAACTGGCTGTCGCCGACCGCGCGTTTGTCCACGACAATTTCTTCGGGCAGCCGGAACGCTTCGCCACCAGCGGCTGGCAGAACTTCACCACGCTGCTCAACCCCGAAAAGGTGCGGTCCGCCACCTGGCCCAACGTCAAGCCCGGTCTGAATCTGTTCTTCTATGCGTGCGGACCCGGACATGGCACCGCCGGCCCGGTTTCCGGTTTTGGAGACACAAAAGCGCTGGTGACCACGCCGCTGGAGGCGGTCTTCACCATGGTGTTCGGCAGTTTCGTGTACGAATGGGATCTGCCCAACAACCTGCTACGGGCCACGCTGGCCCACGAGCACGGCGCCTTGACGTGCGGGTGGGGCGGACGCCCGCAATGGTATCTGCATCCCATGGGCATGGGCGAAACCATCGGCGATTGTCTGCGGCTGACGCAAAACAACGACGGCACCGACTACCAGCCCGTAGGCGCGTATGCGCGTGGCGTTCACATCGCACTGCTCGGAGATCCCACGTTGCGCATGCATCGTGTCCCGCCGCCGTCGGATCTGCGCGCGCAACCCGCGGGCAAGGGCATGCGGCTGAGTTGGGCGGTTTCGCCGCTCAAGAAGGTGGCCGGCTATCACGTCTACCGGGCCGATGCCGCGTTCGGCCCCTACACACGTCTGACCCCGGAACCGGTCACGGGCCGGACCGCCGACGACCCTGACGGCACACCGAATCACTATTATCAGGTGCGCGCCATCGTCTTGCAGGAGTCCCCAACTGGAAGCTACCACAACACCAGTCAGGGCGTCTTCGTCGGCCCGGCGGAAGCGTCTGTAAACGGTTCAGCAAGCGGGGCGGCAGGTGCCACGCCCTCCCCGGGAAACAGATGAGTCTGGGCCGGCCCGTCGGCATGCGAGGTGGGAGTGTGAACCTCCCGGTGATCGCCCTCATGGGATCCATCATGTCCCGGGCTGGCCGTGGCCGCGCATTTCACCGCTGTGTGCCGCGTAACCCTCGCATCAACGGTGGCCCAGGCACGGGCTAAGGGCTCAATCCACTCTCGGCGCGGTAGGTGGCGAGTGCTTTCTGGAATGCGGGTGTGTCCGCATAGCCGCAGCTTTTGAATTCGGGGCAGAAGCCGCGGTAGACGCATTCCGGCACGCAGGCTTCCCAGAGTTCGCCTTCGCGCGTCTTCACTTCGTCGAGCACCATCCGCCACGCGGCTGTTGTTTCGGGTGAGGCGTGACGGCACAGGCGTTTGCGGGAGATGAAAATAAGCGCCTGGGCATTGGCAAAACACTCATGCATGACGAGCGCGGATTGGGGTGCCTCTTCACGACTGACGCCGGTGCGGTCTGTGCGCTGCGTGCTGACGTAGTGCTCGATGCCGATCTTGTGGCGCACGAAATGAACGCTAACCCAATACGGAAGATTCGCCCATTTCCACTGGAACATCATTTGCCGGATGGGCGAGTGTTCCGCGAGCAGCATGCGCCGCTTCCAAGCGCGTGAAGGCTCTTTCTTCCCCTCTTCCATCCGAATGGTTGTGCGCGCGGCATCGGCGACATCGCGCCACGTGAAGCGTGTTTTGAAGTAGTTGAGTGTGAGCGGTTGTTTCATCGACATGGGCATTCCGGTTACCGTCTCACGCCGACAACGCGCACGTGATCTCGTCGACCTGCGTCGAGAGGTCGTTCAATTCGCGTGTCCAGAAGGCGGACGTACCCCATTCCGGATGGTTGTGCCGGAAGGCGTGGTCAGTCGCCTGGCGCGCGCACCAGGCAAGGTAATAGATCATCCGCATGGCGCGGAGCGGCTCGATCAGATCGAGACTGCGAGGATCAAAGGGATAGAACATGGCGTAGCCCTCCAGCAGCGCGTCGCATTCGGCGGGCACGTCTTCCGGGTGGCCGGGGAGGAGCATCCACAGGTCATGTATGGCAGGGCCGTTCATCATGTCGTCGAAATCAATGAGGAAGACGCCGCTGTCGGGGCGTTCGAGGACATTGGTCCGTTGGCAGTCGCCATGGATGCGGATCATCGACACATCCTCGAAAAGCGGGACGACCGCATCCATAAACGTCTCCGCGAGCCGGCTGAACTCCGCTTCGGCGTGGCTGTCGAGAAAGCCGCCGTCCAGCAGGTAGTCGATATCGTCGGCGGTCGATTCAAGCGGATGGAGCGTGATGCGTGACGGCGCCGGTCGCAACGAGCCCACCGTATGGATACGCCCGACCAAGGCGCCCAGGCGGTGCCAGAGGGGAAGGTTGTCATTGGCGGGTTCGACGGGGCGCCCGCCGCGTTTGGGGAAGAGTGCGAAAAGGGCGCCGTCCACCTCATGGATGGTTTCGCCTGCCGGGGTGGGGAGCGGCGCGATGACGGGGATGTCCGACTCTGCGCAGGCGCGGACGAAGGCGTGTTCTTCGGCGATGGCGGCGCGTGACCAGCGTCCCGGCCGGTAGAATTTTGCGATCAGCGGGGTGCCATCGTTACAGGTCACCTCGTAGACCCGGTTGATGTAGCTCGGAAGCGGTCGAATCAGACCGGACAGGGTCGAGCCACACGCGGCTTCAACGGCGTCGAGCACCGCGTTAGGGGTCAGGCGGGAAAAATCGGCGGGTATGGCGTGCATGGTGGGCAATTTTGACGTCTAACCGCACCGACGTCAACCGAAATAACTTTGTTTGAACGGCGGCGGCAGACGCGATACACTACTGATCGGTCTTGTTTCTCTATAGGGGTGTGGCTTTTTACACGGAGGATCCGGATGATGCGTGTCGGCATAACGTACGATTTGAAGCGCGATTATCTTGCGATGGGGTTCAGCGCGGAGGCCGCGGCCGAATTCGACCGTGACGACACGATCGAAGGCATTGAGAACGCGGTGCGCGTCCTGGGCTGCGAGACCGATCGGATCGGCCATGCGAAGCGGTTGACGGAGCGACTCGTTGCGGGTGACCGGTGGGATTTGGTCTTCAATATCTGCGAAGGGGTGCGAGGCGTTGGACGGGAGGCCCAGGTGCCGGCGATTCTCGATCTGTACGACGTGCCGTACGTCTTCTCCGATCCGCTCGTGCTGTCGTTGACGCTGCACAAGGGGATGACCAAGCGGATCGTGCGCGACGCGGGTGTTCCGACAAGCGATTTTTGCGTCTACGCCGAGGCGGCCGATCTGGAGGGGCTGCGCTTCGACGCGCCCTACTTCGTCAAACCGGTCGCCGAGGGGACGGGCAAGGGGTGCACCGCGAAATCGGTCGTGCGCGCACGCGAGGATTTGTGTCAGGTCTGCGATGATCTGGTGGCGCGCTTCGGTCAGTCGGCGCTCATTGAGCCCTTCCTGCCGGGGCGGGAGTTCACGACCGGCATCACGGGGACCGGACGTACCGCCCGCACCGTCGGCACCATGGAAGTCGTGCTGCTTGAAAATGCCGAGAAGGGGATCTATTCCTATTCGAACAAAGACCACTACGAGGACCGTGTCGTGTACCGTCTGTGCGACACCGCCGCCGATCCCGTCGCGGCGGCAGCCGAGCGTGTGGCGCTCGACGCCTGGCGGGCGCTGGGGTGCTGCGACGGCGGCCGGGTCGACATCCGTTGCGACGCGGAGGCCTGTCCCCAGTTCCTCGAGGTCAATCCGCTGGCCGGGCTGAATCCGACCCACTCCGACCTGCCGATCATCTCCCGTCTGGCGGGCATCGACTATCAGGAACTGATCAGGCGGATATTGCAATCGGCGTGCCAGCGTCTGGGGCTGCACATCGGATAATCACTCCTGCTCATCCTGCATGAAGGCGGCGATCTGGCTGCTCAAGGGTGGAATCAAAAGCGGTTCCAGCGGCAGGGCGTGTCCGTACCCCGCGAACGTCTCAACGTGCAGCCGCGGCGGGTGACAGGCATCGAGCCAGGCGCGTGTGGCGTCGGTATCGACCACCCGGTCTCCCGCGACCAGCGCGGCGAAGAGCGGCACGCGCACGTCGGCGCTGCGGCCGCGCAGACGGGCGATCAGGCAAAAGAGCGCGCGGTACGTGGCGAACGGGATGAAGCGGTCGCGCGAATAGGCGATGGCCGCACCGTCTGAGGTGAGGACGTGGACCGGAAAGGACGATTCGAAGACCCGTGACAGCGGCAGGAGCGCCCTCGCGATGTGGAACCAGACGCGCGGATGCAGCAGCGGCGAACGGGCGCGGGACACGTCGAACAAGGGCGTGAGGAGCACGAGGCCGTCGGCGAGCGCGGGGGTTTCAACCTGCGCCAGGGCCACGAGTGCGCCGCCCATGGAGTGACCGGCCATCCAGACCCGGCGATGCGATTCCCGTAGCGACATGATTTCGGCACGGATCGCCGTGAGCCACCCATCGAGGGTTTGGCGGGCCGCGACCGGGAGCGGCTCGCCCGCGCCGGGCAGGCGCATCACGCGGCAGGTCAGGCCGTGCGCGGCGAGTGCCCCGGCCAGACCCGAAAAAACAGCGGCGGTGTCGGCAAATCCGTGGACGAGCAGGATCGCGTCGGGCCCGCTGCCGCGCGTGAAGGCCGCCGCGTCCGAAGCCATGCCGTCGGGGCCACGGCGGACCCGGCGTTCCCAGCATACACGCCGAGCGCCGATCCACAGCGCGTGTCCGAGGTTGACGGCGAGCCAGAAGGCCAGTGCCAGCAAACAAAAGGATGAGATCATAGGGGCGTACGGAGTTGAGTTTATTCCTTCCACGCCTTGCCGCCGTCGGCCACCCGCCAGAGGTAGAGGGCGGCGAGGGAGCGATGCGGGGCCCAGCGTTCGCCCGCCAGGGCCAGGGCCTTGGGTGTGGGCATGTCCGGCAGGGAATAGGCGAGGGAGTAGCCCCTGCGCACGCCGAAGTCGCCGGAGGGGAGCACATCGGGCCGGCCGAGGGTGAAGATGAGAAACATCTCGACCGTCCAGCGTCCGATGCCGCGGATGTCGGTGAGGCGGGCAATCAGTTCCGCATCGCTGAGATCGCGGCAGATGGCGAGCGTGGGCAGGCGGCCATCCCGGGCGTGTGTGGCGATATCGCGCAGCGCGGCGACCTTGTTGCGCGAGAGACCCACCGCACGCAGAGCCTCATCCGGCGCGTCGAGCATGCGGTGCGGCGCCGGCAGAGCACCATTCCCGATCTGGGCGACGAGACGTCCTAGAATCGTGGCTGCGGCTTTGGCGTGAAGTTGCTGGTAGACCACCGCCTCGCACAGCGCCTCATAAGGCTCGCGCCGGTCGGCCGTCACCCGCAGCTTGCCGAAGCGCGTGATCAGTCCGGCCATGACGGGATCTTGGGAGAGATGGAGATGTTTGTTCAGAGGAAGCGCCTTTTTTTGCAAAACACGCATTCGGCTTGGGTTGGGATGATACCCCGATACCGGCGCCTAGTGCCGGAAGCTTCTCTGGCCGGTGAAGACCATGGCGACGCGGGCCTCGTTGCAGCAATCAATCACATCCCAGTCGCGCATGGCGCCGCCGGGCTGGACAATGGCGGTGATCCCTTCGCGAATGCCCACCTCGGCGCCGTCGCGGAAGGGGAAAAAGGCGTCGGAGACCATGCTGCAGCCGGTCAGACCGCCGTGCCGGGCCTTGACCTCTTCATCAATCTCGGCCATGCGCGTCGTGCCCGCGTCGCCGAACTTCAGCGTGAGCTCATTGTAGGACGTGGCGTATTTTTCCCAGGCGAGCCAGTCGGCGAGCTTGCGGTAGGCCTTGTCGCGGGCGATCTCGGCGACGCCCACGCGATCCTGCTCGCCGGTGCCGACGCCGACCGTCGCGCCATCCTTCACATAGAGGACGGAATTACTGGTGACGCCCGCTTCCACCAGCCAGCCGAAGATCAGATCGTCATACTCCTGCGGCGTGGGCAGCCGCTTGATGCGATGTACGGTGCCGTCTTTCGTCGTGCATTCGGCCGGCATGAGCTGGCTGGCGGTGCGGGCTTCGGGAACGAACGACCACTGGGCCACGAGGCCGCCGTCGATCAGCGACTTGAAGTCGACCACACGCTGGGCCACGAAGCCGGTGAGACGGGCCATGTTGGCGATGCGCATGACGCGCAGGTTCTTCTTGGTGGCGAAGAGATCGAGCACGCCCGGGCCGAATTCGGGGGCGACGACCACCTCGGCATAGTTTTCGGCCACGAGTTTGGCGGTTTCAAGGTCGACTTCGCGGTTCAGGGCGATGCAGCCACCGAAGGCGGCGAGGCGGTCGGCCTTGTTGGCCCGGAAATAGGCCTCGGTGAGGGAGGGGGCCTTGGCGACGCCGCAGGGGTTGTTGTGTTTGACGATCACGGCGCAGGGCGTGTCGTCGAGGTAGCGGAGGATGTTGAGGGCATTGTCTGCATCGGTGAGGTTGGTCTTGCCGGGGTGCTTGCCCGACTGGAGCAGTTCAGGCTCTGAGGCCAGGATGCGTCCGGGTGAGATGGCCGTGACCTCGCCCAGGACAAGGTTGCCGTTGACCAGCTTGTACAGGGCGGCCTCCTGCCCCGGGTTCTCGCCGTAGCGCAACCCCTTCTCCTCGCCGTCGATCACCCAGGAAACCTTCTCGAAGCAGAGGGTCTGGCGTGAGGCGCCATCGATGAAACTGATTTCCATCTTCGGGGTGAAGTGGTCATCCATGATGGTCTTATAGGCGGCTTTCAAATCGGTTGTGGCCATGGCCGGAGTTCTCCTGTGGGTGTGGGAGTGGGAGTGTGGGAGTGTGTGGCACTAGGCAAGACGGGCATACCTGTCCAGTCATATGCGGCATAGCTTAGCCGCAGCCGCGACGAAAGGCAAGCGGAATGGGCTGTCGGAAACTCGCCGCTTGCCCTCGTGCCCGGCCGTCAGTATAATGCACCCCCTATCTTGTCATCAAAAGGAGCGACAGCATGGAGCAGACACACACGTTCAAGGCTGAGGTTCGGCAACTGCTGGATCTAGTGATCCATTCCCTCTATTCCAAGAAGGAAATCTTTCTGCGGGAGTTGATTTCAAACGCGTCCGATGCGATCGACCGGGCGCAGTACGAAGGGCTGACAGACAAAACGCTGGTCGAGGGTGTCTCCGAGTGGCGGATCGACCTGGTTGCCGACAAGACCGCGAAAACGCTGACGATCCGCGACAACGGAATCGGCATGACACTGACGGAGGCCGAGGAAAGCCTGGGCATGATCGCCCGGTCGGGGACCAAAACATTTTTGCAGGCGCTCAAGGAGAAGCAGGGCGTCAACGCGCCGGAGCTGATCGGTCAGTTCGGTGTGGGATTCTATGCCGCGTTCATGGTGGCCGATGCGGTCACCGTCGTCACCCGCCGACGCGGTACGCCCGCGACAGCGGCGGCGCGTTGGCATTCCACCGGTGACGGCACCTACACGACCGACGCGACCGAGCGTGATGAGCCGGGGACGACGGTCACCCTCCACCTGCGCGAGGGGATGGACGAATTTCTCGACGCGTGGCGGATCAAGTCGCTCGTCAAGCAATACAGCGACTTCATCGCCTGGCCCATCCGTCTGGGTCCGGAAGAAGGTCAAGAACCCGGCGCCTCCGATGCCCCCGTGAACACCATGAAGGCGCTGTGGAAGCGAGCCAAGAGCGAGGTCAAGGACGAGGACTACACCGCGTTCTACAAGCACCTCACGCATGACGGCGCCGAGCCGCTGAAGGTCATCCCCATGGCGGTCGAAGGGGCCGTCGAGTTTCGCGCGCTGCTGTTCATCCCGCGTGAAATGCCGTTTGACCTGCTCTACCGCTCCGAGCGCAAGCATGGTCTCAACCTGTACGTTCGAAACGTTTTCATCGGCTCCGATTTCGACGCGCTGCTTCCGGAGTACCTTCGTTTCGTCCGCGGCGTGGTCGACTCAAGCGACCTGCCGTTGAACGTATCGCGCGAGATCCTGCAGGATGACGCCGTCATTCGCAAGATCCGCAGCAACATCGTGGGCAAGATCCTCGCGGCGCTTGCCGACATGAAGCGGGACAAGCCCGACGACTTCAAGACGTTTTTCAAGGCGTTCGGCCGCATCCTCAAGGAGGGCTTCCATTTTGACTGGGAAAACAAGGCCAAACTTCAGGAACTCGTGCTGTTCCACTCGGCGCAGGCCGAGGGGCAGGCGGCAATCTCGCTCAAGGATTACCGCGACGCCATGAAGTCGACGCAGCAGGAGATCTACTACCTGATTGCCGAGAGTCTCGAGGCGGCCCGCCAGTCGCCCCATCTGGAAGCGGTGCGGGCGGGCGGCTGCGATGTGCTGCTGCTCGTGGACGCGATTGACCAATGGGTGGTGGATTCGCTGGACGAATACGAGGGCTGCACGTTGCGGGCGATTGACAAGGGCGACTTGGAACTCGGCTCCGACGAGGAGAAGGCGGCGGCGAAGCAGAAGATCGAGGAGGCGGGGCAGGCGCTGCGCCCGCTGCTCGACTGCCTGCAAGCCAGGCTGACCGACCGGGTGCGCGAGGTGCGCGTATCGCCGCGGCTGACCGGCTCCGCCTGTTGTCTGGTGGCCGATGCCCAGGCGATGAACGCGACCATGGAGCGTTTCATGCGCGCCATGAATCAGGAGGCCCCCAAGCAACTGAGGATCCTGGAGATCAATCCGAACCACCCGTTGGTCGACAAAATGCGCGCGATGCGCGATGCCGACAGCGACGATCCCCGGCTCGCCGACTACGCCGAGCTGCTTCTGGGGCAGGCGCAATTGGCGGAGGGCACCGTCCCTGCCGATGTGCAGCGATTCACCCGGCTGGTGGCCGAACTGATGGCGCGGTAAAAATGTATGAGAACCTGTAACCCGGCTATTGCAAGAGCCAGTCAAGCAAATAATGACGGAAATCGGCTTTTAGTTCGGGTTTTTTATCAGGAACTCAGGACACGTCTCGCGACGGCAGAACCCGGTGGACGACTACGGCGACGACTACGGATAACGAGGAGTATTCCGAATTCGTCCACCGTAGTCGTCGCCGTAGTCGTCAACCGACCCGTACCGCCTGAGCAGTTACATTTCCCGATTCATTCCGCGTCCTGCAACCCCCCGCAGAAGTGCCCCGGCGAACCGATTTGCGGCGCTCGTTTTTTCTCTGCTTGTAACCAGTAATGGAGGACGTCTATAATTTGCTGCCGGACAAGAAGTTACGGAGGCATCGGATGATGACGCAGCGGCCATTCGAGGATCTGAACCTGTGGCAGCGGATTTTCGCCGAACATTGGGAAACGTTTGCCGCGGGTTACGAGCGGGAACAAGGCCGCATGATCCCGGAACACTGGCAGGAGAACGTCGAACGGATGCTCTTGGACCAAGGCGAAGGGCGTGGTCTACGAGTGGGGCCGGGACGGTGTGTCGCCTGGCCGTCCATGCTTCGGCGCAGGCGGTCCTGCCACCGCGCCGTTGACGCCCCGTGTGGCGGTCTCCCTGCCTCCGATTTACAGGCAACTGGCGCTGCCGATTTGAGCGAAAAAATAAATAAAATATCCGCTTGTAATCGGTTAGCGACAGGGGTGGCGGCAGGTTAAGAGCGAGGGGGAGAGGAAGAATTTTGCGAAAGGCATGATTTTTTATTTTTTTTTGTGCTTGCATGTGCGTTTGTAATATGATAAACATTCA